>Ga0265297_10005439_pt1 | contig 19449 bp, 15 predicted proteins | sample Munlanlwell13791_FD_192502 | JGI IMG/M metagenome (GOLD analysis project Ga0265297, IMG submission 192502) | Leachate microbial communities from a municipal landfill in Southern Ontario, Canada - Leachate well 137-91 | ecosystem: Engineered > Solid waste > Landfill > Unclassified | place...
GCCGCCACCGCCGCCATACCAGCCGCTTCCGCCGCCCGCGCCGCTCGCGCCGCAGCCATACCCGCCGCCGCCGCCGGGATACATGGCGATTGTGCCGCCAACGCTGACGGAGAGAGAGCCGGTAACGGACGCGCCGCTTCCTCCGGCCGTTCCGACGCCCATCGCGGCTCCCCACGGACTGCTGCCTCCTTGTCCGCCGTTTGCTGCGTTGACGAGGCTTCCGTTATATAAAAGAGCCGTAGAGCCTCCGCCCCCACCACCGCCGGCCGCGTCGCCGCTTCCGCCGCCGCCGCCGATCAAGGTATAAGAAGTAATATTCGTAGACTGGCTGATAGTAATTGTTGTTTGGGTTTTGAACGTTTTCGAGCAGCTAACGACGCCGCAAGTTACGCTTGTCGCTCCGGACCCGATACCGCTGCACGTCCACGAATAGGGCGGGCCGCTAGAAAGGCCGGAAGCATTGCCTTTCGCGCACATTGTTGAGGCCGCAGGAATAACCGAGCTGGAAGCCGAACCACAAGCGCCATGAATAGGCGGCGCAGAAGAGGAGTATCCTGCAGAGCAATGGGGAACAGAGGAATAAGCCCCGCCATTGACGCTTACATAAAGATTTTTGGCGACGGTCGGAGTCTTGGACCAAATATAGTCGGTAGAATCGTTTGCGCTGATGGCGACGGAAGGGAATGTAACCTTGTGAGCCTGTAAGAAAACGACAGTGGCACAACTTTTATTTCCTTGATTGTCGGAAAGACAATCCAGAGGATCGTTGGTGCGGGTATATTTAAATTGGACAGGGCTGCCTATATTTGTTGATCCCGCTTCAGCCTTGGGGGCAGAGGACGGATTTTCCAATCTTATATGGTCGAGAACAGCGGGAAGCGAAGGCGTGACCGTTACATGAGAGCCCGGAACGGCAATCACCGGCGCTGTAGAATTCGTGCTTGTATCGGGAGAAAAACTGCCGGAGGCGCACCCAGTATAATCAGCGGCCGTGGCCGTATGAACATAGGGCGGAATGGCATAGGCCCATTTGATTGAAGGAGACCCCTTCAAGAAGGACGAAAATTCGCCAGGCGAGCCCTGTGGCACAAAAAGATCGGAAGAGCCTACGTTGTCAATAAAGCGCGTTAACCCCAGATGACTCGTGAAAATGGCGTTCTTGATGCCGCCGTCCAGACGAATCCCGCGACTTTGATCTTTTGTTTTTGCGAGCGAGTTAGACAAAACCTCGTATTGGCAAACATCGGAGCCCGACCCAAGGGAAGAGCAAGCACCAGGATGATTGCTGGCAAAAACCAAGGAAGGGGAAAAACACAGCGAAAAGATAGAAAAGATTAAAGAGAACAATAAGCTGCGCATGGAACCCTCCCCATGGTAAAGTCCGGGCAAACACAGGCAAACACATGTGAGGCTAAGCTACACGTGTTGCGGATATTATAGGCTTAATAGGTTTCTAATGGTTTAAGGATTCCCCCAAAAACAGGCGCTCAAGATAGCCAAGCAAGCGCTAGAATCCTTGACCCTGCGGAATAAAGCCGCTATTTGCGACACCGGATATTAATGCTGGTAGGGGTGCGTAGCTCAGCGGGAGAGCATTACCTTCACACGGTAGGGGTCACAGGTTCAATCCCTGTCGCACCCACCAGTCTTTACGAACGAAGAGAGTAAACGCTGTCGCGCCGAAGCCCGAAGGCGGACGGGTCGCCCGTGAGCTCTGTTGCATCCACTATGTCCTTTGACCCGATGTTTTTTCCTGTTCGGTACAGTCGGCGACTTTTCCGGCCAAGGATCGCCTCCTGTGCCCACGTCCTATAAGTCTGTACAAAACGCATAGCTAAAGGCAAAAACGCTAGGGTTAACACAAAAGCATTATTTAGTTTCAGGTCTTTCAGTCTATTTTAGAAAAGTGTAAGCGGAAGAAATTTTTAGGGCGCGCAATAGGACCGATTGGAATTCATGAGCCGTTCTCTTAATCGATGGCGGCATTTCAAATTGATTGTGCTATCGGGAGATTTATATGTCTGAAGCGTATACGCCAACAACGTTGGCACTAATGATTACGAACAAATGCAATGCTCACTGTCCTCATTGCATTGTTGATGCCAAATCCGAAGGATCGGATTTATCGCAAGAGACCATAAGCAGCGTTCTTCAAAGCGTACCAGAATCAGAAATTGACACCATATTGATATATGGGGGAGAGCCGTTCCTTCATGCCGGAAAAAACGGTCTGCTTTGGCGCGTCTTGCCTGAAGCTTTGGAAAGTGGAGCACAAAACGTTCATATAGCGTCGAATGGTTTTTGGGGAAAATACAAAGAGACGCGCCGCGAGATATTAGGAAGAATAAATGAAATTGCCGTTAGATATGACAAAGCAATTCATATTGATATGTCTATAGACCAATATCACCAGCAAAGAATCCCTGTAACCGCGCTGTCAAATATTGTCATAGAACATTCTACAAAAGCATACGAAAACGTGCGCCTAATGTTTCAGGCCTTTGCAGACCCGACCAGCAATAGCGTGGTCGATAAGCTTTTTGATGATTGTTGGAAAGCGGGGGTTTGTTTGGTGGAGGCCAATAATGGCACATATTTATATCCTGCGGATAAGGAAGAACTTATCGACGTCGAAGATATAAACCGCACCCCCAAACAAAGAGAGTTGCTTAGGGAAACGTTTGGCTGTTCCCCTGTAGATTTTCCTTACAACGTTTCAAGCGGGCATCTTCATGCAATGCTAGATTCAGGGCACTTTATAGCAAGAACCTTTGACGCCGGGGAAGGAAAGAAGAATTACTTTATTGTTCCTAAAGCCAACAGGATTATTGATTTTCTCGTAGAGAAAGAGATCATCAACGCCGGTAGAGGGAAAGTACTTAATGGGCGCAAGTCAGAGCATCAATTCAAAGCTAGTTATGCCGAAGAGGAAAGCCACGTATTAATCATTGCGCCAGACGGCAACGCTTACAAGTGGCCTGCCCAGATTGCTGAACAAATTAAACCGGTTTCATGTCGCGGCAAAAGCATAGCCGCCCTTACACAAGAAATAAGAAGGGTGAATCTTTAGGGCCGGGGTGTTCGGTCTGTGCGTGTGAAGATTGAGCGTCCCGACACGGCCTGTTTTAGGGCGTCTCGCCGCGCTTCTCGTCTCGAGTAGGATGCTTATTGGGGTTATTTTAGGGGTAACGCCGCTTGACTTCCCGTCGCGGCTCGTCGGAAAGATAAGGAAAATTGGTTCTATTAAATCCTGTCGCGCCAAAGCCCGAAGAGCGCCGGAGGCTTTTTCAGCCTTTTGAAACCACGGGGGACTGTTTTCTTTTCCCCGTTAAGCCTTTGCTAAGTACTTAGGAATAAGAAGATATTTGCGCAGCTCTAATTGGCAAAGACATGGAATCTCACGCAAGCGGTCTTCTTGCTACCCTCGTTATAAGCCTTGTCGCGGCTTTTGCCGGAGGGCTGGCCGTTCGTATCGTCAAGCTGCCGCCTCTGCTTGGCTATCTTTTGGCCGGGATGTTGCTGGGGCCTTTTGCGCCCGGCTTTATCGCCAATCAATCAATGGCGTCGGATCTGGCCGAAATCGGCGTAGCGCTGTTGTTGTTTAACGTCGGCCTCCATTTTTCACTTCAAGACCTGATGGCCGTTCGCCGGATTGCTCTTTTTGGAGCCGTTTCCCAAATGCTGGCAAGCGGGGCGTGCGGATACTTTATTTCTTGGTTTTTCTTCGGCCACTCTCCAGTGGTGTCCTTGATTATGGGGGTCTCTTTCTCCGTTGCCAGCACGGCGATTTCGTCTCGGCTGTTGGAAGAAAAACACCAGTTTTCGACGCTTGCCGGACGCATCGCCGTCGGCTGGCTTGTTGTTCAGGACATTGCCGCCATTTTGGCGATGGTCATTATTCCCGTACTTATCAATCAAGAATCGGCGACATCGGGGTCATTAATCCCTGTTATTGGAAAAACATTTTTGCAGGTTACGGGTTTTGCAGCCGTGATGCTTTTTGTAGCAAGAAAGTACATCCCCCAGCTTCTCGGATACGTGGCTCGCGTCGGATCGCGCGAACTTTTTACGCTTGCCGTGATTGTCGTTGCGCTCGGGATTGCCTACGGCTCGGCGGTTCTTTTTGGCGTTTCGATTGCCTTGGGAGCCTTCTTCGCGGGCGTTGTGATAGGAGAAAGCGACCTCAACCACCACGCCGCCGCCGAAGCTCTTTCGCTGCAGCAGATTTTCGCCATCCTCTTTTTCGTTTCGGTGGGCATGCTGTTCGATTTCTCCAGCATCCTGCGGATGCCCGGCGAAATTGTTGCTTTGTGGGGCGTTATCGTTCTTGGTATGGGGGGCTCGACGTTCTTGCTTCTTATCGGCCTTCGCGTTCCCGCGCAGGCCGCCGCGTTGGTTGGCGGGCTTTTTGCCCAAGCCGGAGAACTCTCCTTTATTTTGAGCCAGATGGGCTACAAATGGGGCGTTTTAAGTTTGGATGATCGCGATCTGATTATGGCGGTTGCGCTCGTCAGCATCGTTGCGAATCCCTTTATTGCGGGGCTGTATTCGAAATTAGGCACGTGGGCGGCGGGAACAAAGCTCATCTTGCGTTGGCAAAAATACGGTGAGGTCGTCCTTCCCGAAATCCAGCAACCGCCGGTGGGGCACGTTATCCTGATAGGGCACGGGCGCGTCGGCCAGCGGGTGGCGGAAGCGCTGAAGAAAAACAAGCTCCCCTATATTGTAATCGAATCCGACAGAAGGCTGATGGAGAAACTACGCCGGGGAGGAACGCCCATTATATTCGGCGATGCGACACGAGAGCTTGTTTTGACCGTTGCGCATCCCGAGTCGGCAAAGCTTCTGATCATAACGTCGCCCCAAAGCGCGCAAATGCGACAGATAGTAGCGTTAGCCAAACACTTGAATCCGTCGTTGGAAATCCTCGTCCGCGTTCATGAAGAAGCCGAAGCGCGAAATATGGCGCGATATGGCGTTACTTTGGCGGTCATGGGAGAGCGGGAGATTGCCGTAGGCCTGGCGGCTCGCGCGCTACAGTATTATGAACTTCCCCCGAACGTTGTGCTCGAAACGCTCGAAGAACTCCGACAATAAACACCCTCGTCGCCACGCCCTCGTTAAGCGACGCCTTTTTGGCGGATGGGCTGCCATTTTTTGATCACCGAATACAGCTGCTCCTGTTTGAAAGGCTTCCCGATGTGATCGTCCATGCCTGCGGCAAGGCAGCGATCCCTGTCTCCGACCATGGCATCGGCCGTAAGCGCAATAATGGGGACGTGCTTGCCTGAAAACAACTCGGCCTTTCTGATCTTGTGTGTTGCCTCAAAGCCGTCAACGTTTGGCATGTGGCAATCCATAAAGATGATGTCGTACGTGTTTTTGCTGAACAAACGGAACGCTTCTTCGCCATCCGAGGCAGAGTCGACGCTGCACCCGAACTTATCCAAAATTTTTGTCATGAGCAGTTGATTGGTGGGCATATCCTCGGCAACGAGCGTGCGCAAGCCTTCAAAAGAGTGCACGCTAGTTTCCGCTTCTTTGGAAGGAGCGCCGCCCAGCATTTTTACGACGGAATACCGCGTAATGATGGGAATCTGGGCATTCTTTTGCTGTCCGTCGAGGAGAACTTTGAGGATAGCCTCCAGCTCCAAAGGATAAAAAGGTTTAACTAAAAATCCGGAAACGTTGCTTTGAACCATGCGATCCAGTGACGTCAGATGCCCATAGGCCGTCAACAAAACAATAATGGGCGATAACTGTTTTCCCGCACGAGTCAGCTCTTCGCTAAGAACCAGTCCGTCTTCGTTTCCAAGCGCATAGTCAAGAACGACAAAGGTATAAGGATCGTGATCTTGCTCGGCGGCAAGGATTTTCTTTCGCGCTTCGTCCCCTGTCGTCGCCGTATCGCAGCGAAGACCAAAATCTTTCTCCAGGCATCTTTGAACAAGTTTGCAGCTAAAGACGTAATCGTCTACGGCAAGGGCTCTCCTGCCCTTTAAAGAAATATCAGGATTGACGCTCAGCACCTGCTCGATTTTTCCGCGACGGACGTGCAGATCATAATAGAACGTCGATCCTTCGCCTTCTTTGCTCATTACGTGTAACGTGCCCCCCATTAAGGCGACAAGGCGACGGCAGATAGCAAGCCCCAATCCCGTTCCCCCGAAGCGGCGCGTTATAGAGGATTCACCCTGGGTGAATTTTTCAAATATGGATTCCATCTTGTCTTTAGGAATGCCGATGCCCGTATCTTGAACGCTGATGTTCAAAATGACGCTGTCGCCGCCATTCGTGGACTCCGCGTCTATATGGACAAGAACGTGACCCAACGAGGTAAATTTGACGGCATTCCCGACCAAATTGTAAAGAATTTGCTTAAAGCGTGTGGGGTCGCCAAAAATATAAGAAGGCACGTTGGCGTCAATATCCACAAGCAATTCAATATTCTTTTCTCGGGCGAGGATAGACAAGCCGTCCGTCACTTCCGAAACGGCCGAGCAAAGATCGAAGTCAACGGCCTCGATTTCGAGCTGCCCTTCCTCGATTTTGGTGAAGTCCAGGATGTCGTTGATAAGAGAAAGCAGATTTTCGCCGGAGCTGTAAATAATTTTTGTCCAAGACCGCTGCTCTGTCATCAAGTGAGTATCGAGCAGAAGCTGAGACATGCCGATGATGGAGTTCAAAGGCGTGCGGATTTCGTGGCTCATGGTCGAAAGGAAGTCGTTCTTTGCTCTGTTGGCCGCCTCGGCCTGTTCTTTGGCCTTATAGAGCTCAGAGACCGGTTTTTGTATCGTCTTTGCCAGATATATCGTCAGGAGGACGAATAAAACAAAAGGCCCCAGACAAATTTTTCCCCAGCTTATCAGTTGTGCCGTGAAAGCCTTGTCTAAATCGTCCAGATAAAGGCCGGACATAACGACCCACTCCCACGGCTCGAACGCCATGGAATAAGCAACTTTTGGATAATAGAGAGTCTTATCCGCAGGCTTCGGAAAATAATAATAAGTAAAGCCGCCGCCTTGTTTTGCGTTGGCAACAAGCTCTCGCGTTTGATAGACGCCATTAATGTCATGGTCGTCATATTGAGACAGGCCCTCGCGGTCCGGGAGAGTGCCGTGCGCAATATCGATATAATCGTAACCGATAATGGCAACATAGCCGTTTTCGGCATACCGAATTTTACGGAGGGCGCTTTTAGCGCGTTCTTTGGCTTCTTTTTCGGGTACAAGCCCCCGCTTGTATTGTTGATACTGATAGTCAACCTGGGTCAGCGCAATCTGGATGGCCGATCGAACGGCGGCTTTACGTTCGGTCAGCATGGCGTCTTTGACGCGGTAGAGGTCCATCACGATGATCGCGCTAACGGACAAAAGGCAAAGAAGGCAAAGAATGGCGACCTTTGCGAAAATGCGGATATTTTTTACGGGGTTCTTCATGAGAAAACGCGCCCTTCTACAAAACCGGGAATAAGCTGCGAGCACGCCTACTTTTCACCAAAAAGCTTGAACAAGCGTTAAGTGTACACACATAGAGGTGTGCAACCTGCGCGCGAGCGCCTTTTGCGGCGAATAGAGCAATATTTTTTATCCCCGCCAGTTGCCGGTAAAGAAGTACCAGCCAATGCCGACGGTAAATATCCAGCAGCCGTAAAGGCTGTGTTCGATAACCGCCCATTTAAGGGAGCGGTGTTTTTGAAAGCTGTGGGCGATAAGCGCGCCGCCTATGGCGGTAAAAGTCGGCGCGATCCAGTTATTAAGAACGATATGGCCAAAACCGAATAAAAGCCCGTTAGTCAGGACGCCAAGAAGGGGCTTCCCGATTTTTTCAAAAAAGCCGCCATAGCGGGCGAAGAAAAAACTGCGGAAGAACAACTCTTGGGGCACGATAGACAAAGGCGGATAAAGAACCATCACCGCAAGCCACAAGCGAAAGCGCTCAAAAGGAAAGCTCATAAATCTTTCCGGCACAAGGATCAGCGTTAAAAGCGTAAGAAAAATAGAAAGAAATATAAACCGCAGAAAAGCAAAGCGTTTTGCCTCCGCTGCCCACCCGTTGCCATGCCAAAGCGCGCGGAAAGAAAAACCAGGAGCGCGCTGCAGAATAAAATACGCGTAAAAAGCGCCGCCCCAGATAGCGGCGTAAATCCATGCCCGTGTTCCGACGGCAAACAGAACGAGGGGAACAAGAATAAAAAGGAGGACAAATTCCACAAAAAGCAAAAGGGATTTCTTGTTTATATTTAATGAGGATGGGACGGACATTTTTTAAAAGTAGCATGCTCGAAGAAGGCACACAAATACGGCAAGAGACCGAAGCAAGAAGCCAAAAACGGTTGCCGCCTCACCCACCGGCTTTCTGAAACCCCCACATTATTGATGTCTTAAGGCCCTTCTGGTAAAGTGATCCTGCCTGCATGTGGCAGGGAAATAGTCTTATCGAGGTTGGATGTTGGAGCTTGCAGTAATCCGATAACCCGGCGCCTGAAAAAGGCCCCCGGTTATCAACCTGTACGAGAAATCGGCAGGCATCGTTGATGCCTGTCCGGTTGGTGCAACCGGTTACTGCTTTGAAAGCTTCAACATGAATATATCTAAATTGGAACAAAGGACGCTGCACGTCCTCGCCCAAGGCGGGCGCATTGTGCATTACCGTGACGACAGAGGGCGCATCAACGCCGTCGAATGCTATACCCGCGACGGGTATGTGCTTGCCGACTGCACGCTGACGGTTTTTAAAAAGCTAAAGACCAAACGGCTTATTTCGTCGAAAGACAGCCAGCCCTATCGCATCAACAAAGATGGGCTTAAAGCCGTCCGTTCGCAGCTCGACAACCAATAGCGCTTGGGAAGAAAAGGCTCGCCACCCGAAGCCGCTATGCGGCGTTGGGTGGTGGGGCTGAGGGGAAAGGCCTCGGCCATGCCGACGTCAAAAGCTCCCTTCGTTATCAAGCGGGGGATATTGAGGCTGTGAGAGAAGTTAACAAACGACAAATCAAGCTTAACTGAACTGAAAGCCCGAAAACTTTTAATCAGAAGAGGCTATCGAGAAAAATAGGTCAACGCCGCAAAAATTGCAGCAGCTACTGCTGCTCCAGCCGCGACTTGCGTCGCGTTTCTTTGGCTTCTCATTGTCGCGACCTGTGCTGCGTTTACACGTTCATGGTGTTGTCGTTCTTTTTCCGTCAACCATTCGTGAGCTGCCTTTGTTTTTGGTTCACCATAAATTGACGCTGCGAGGCGCTGCCGAACCTCTTTTTCGCCGAGCCCCTCAAACTCTTCCCACAACTTACTGACGGTTTCGACCATATAACTTTCTCCATCTTTTTTTGCTTACTTGAGAATATACAACTTCGGATGCTCCGGCGCAAAACCCCCATGTATGCAGCTAAAGGGTAGCCGTTGCGGGGCTGCGCGACCCCGTTAAATCCGCCCAGTCTTAAAAAAACTTAATGTTAAATAAGGTCAAGACTTGGTGGCTGTGACAATATTTGGACACAAAAAAACAATTATTCTTCCAAATTAACCATTGATTTACTGCCCATCATCTATCATATTGATAGGTATGAGCTCACAAGCAAAACAGGTCGTTACACCGTTTAGAATGACGCCAAGAGTTGCCGAAGCCAAGATTCATGAGTTAGCGAAAAACTCGTCTAACGTAATTTGGGGCGGGCATTGTGTGGAGCGATCAGAACAGCGCGACATCACCCTTCAAGATGCATTGAGTATTTTACGAACAGGTATAGTGGTCGATTGTCCAGAAGCGGGAAAGTTGCCGGGCGAATGGAAAGCGAAAATTGTGAAAAATATCAGAGGCAATAGGGACGCAGGAGTTGTGACAATAATTATGACGAAGCAAGGAATGTTGAAAATAAAAACCGTTGAATGGGAGGACTTGCCATGACAGAAAAAGTTTTTTGCCGCCGGGGTGATTCCCCCAAAAAACCCTACAACTACAAAGGCTGTGGGTTGGATAATATTTACCTTCTGAGCGGCTTTGATATCATCAAGGATGAGGACGGAAACAGCGTCATCATCCATAACATGGACAGCCTACATAGGGCCATTGCCAAACAGCTTGTCATGGAACAAAAGGTTCTGAGCGGCAAAGAAATCCGTTTTTTAAGAACCTACCTAGATTTGTCACAAAGCGATCTGGGCAAGTTATTGGGCTGCGATAGCCAATCTGTTGCGCGTTATGAAAAAGAACAATGTGACATTCCATCTCCAACTGAGCGCCTGCTCCGCATGATGGTGCTTGGGCATATGATGGGAAAAATAGATGTCCGAGAGGTTGTGCAGCGTATTGAAACAATGGAAGGCAAGGATAGCGCAAAACTTAAGTTTGCCTCTACCAGCAAAGGATGGAAGGTTGCGTAAACCGTCTTCTTTTGTTGCTAAGACAGCAAGTTTGGGGTCGGTTGTTCGTTTAGACTCGCTTCCCCCACTTTTCCCATGGCCTGTGCAACGTTCTGCATATATCCACAGAATGTTAAATTCGGGACATCAATAGCAACCGCTATATTCTATCGGAAGAAATGGTGCTGCCTCAGGAATTACTCTCTCTCGCTTTTCCCCGCGCTGCTCCGCAGCCTCCGCCTTCGCAGGGGCGACGGCGGACGGGCGGGGAAAGCTCGCTCGTGGCGCCTGCGCCATAAGTTTTTTATGTGCGCTCGGCGTACTTCCGTCCGCCTCGCGTTAATGAATGGCTGGTCGTGAACCTACTTTTTCGCAGGCCCAATTCTTTCGAAAGCAGAAATTAAATACCCGACCCCCTTATTCAAGGGGGTCGGGTATTTAACTGGTGCTGCCGATAGGAATTGAACCTACGACCCCGTCCTTACCAAGAACGGTGAGGAGTCAATAGAAACAGGGGTTAGTTGATAGTCTCCCCCACTTCATCCCCCACCGGTTGATATAATTCTGCTCCAATAGTATTCTTTCGGGAGTCCATTATTTTTAGGTGGCCGAATGTCCGGTGCGTTTGCTCATTTGACGCTTGCCAATGAGGTAAGCGAACCCCGTTTCCTAGAAGCATTGGGGTTTTCCAGCCAAACGATTTCAATTGTAAATGAATATTTACCTTTTTGTCAGTTGGGAGCAGTAAGCCCCGACTTGCCTTATCTGGCCATTCCGAATGGCGGCCAAGCGGGTTGGTCGGAACTGATGCATTACGAAAAAACGGGCGAAATAATAAAAAGCGCCATTCCATTCATCAAAAAATTGAATGGGAAGGCAAAGGAAAAATGTATTGCTTGGCTATTGGGATATACGGCCCATGTTGGAATGGATCTTACTATTCACCCTATAATTCAGTTGATGGTTGGCGAGTATAAAGGGCATGAAACCGAACATCGCCAGTGTGAAATGAATCAAGACACCCATGCGTGGCAGCGCATGAACTTAGGCCCTCAAGGGCTTTCTGCCTTTCTAAAGCCGTCAATAATGCAATGCTGCAAAAAGGGAAAGGAGCAGGAACTTGATGGGGACATCCATAAGCTCTGGCTCCATATGCTTAAGCGGGTCTATGGGAAAAGGAAATCGGAACCAGAGCCCGACATGAACAGCTGGTTTAAAGGTTTTGTCTTTGTTGTGAACACATGTTTACAGGCTAATCACTTGTGTCCTGCCGCTCGCCATGTTTGTGTCCAAGACTATGGCGCGACGTATCCCCTTCCGAATGAAACAGACCAAAAATTTATACAAGGACTGCCTATTCCAGATGCATCTGGAGAGGCAAGCGGAGAAGTGAAGGACTATGATGATATCTTTATGATTGCAAAAAAGAATGTAGCAAGCTTGTGGACTTCAATTATTCTGGCCGTTGAAAATGGAGATGCCCCATTGATAGGCGACTACAGTCTCGATACTGGATTGAAAATTGGTGAGGCTTCAAAAACTCAAGCCTTTTGGCCGTCAAATGCAACGTAAACTTATCTTATTTTTTGTTCTCTCTATAACCGTCGGGTGTTCATATGCACCTGCGCCGCGTGACCAGATGGAATATTATCCTTTAGGTTCAAGCTTAACGCAACTCTCACGCGTCATTGAAGGGAAGCTGTATTCCGGGAGGCTACCAGCAGATTTGAATGGCGATATGTTACTTAAAGAGGCGACCCGTGATAACCCAAATTTGCTTCTGCCTTTTGGTGATTATAAAATGAAAGCAAATCGATCTGGTCGACATGTGGCCTTGCTTGTTTGTGATAAAGAAGAGACCCGCGCTATTTTGGAAGATGCGGGATGCACGGGAACCTTAGAGAAGCATTTATGGCAAGCCCAAAGCCCACAACCCTGCGAGTTCTCTATAGATTTAATCACACTATGTAAGCCGTCCTCCCTCGTTAAGCCAAACGGCACACATTAACTAATGCGGCGGCTTGAGCCGCGTTCAAAATGGCCTTGCATAGGGTGAATTGCTCTTTTGCAAGAGGGGGCGGCAAAGCCCCTTTTGCGGTTAAAGAGGGCTGGGCTGGCATCTTAACCCCTAACCGTGTATCATTCCCCCTTGCTTGGCCCAACCGCCTTAACAAGGATAAAAACGGCATGAGTAGAATAAAGCTAGAAAACGAAATAATGACGGATGAAAACTTTTTGGATGTAGTTGATAAGGCCATCCGAAAATACACAGGACAGAGTAACGAGCTGGAGTTGGCCATTGGGGCCCTTATGCTTGCCCGGTATGTTGGCTGGAAGCCTCTTATGCTGATGCATGACAGAAAAACCATTCGTCGATTTGAGGATCGACTTAAAATCAAGATAAGGGAGGCCGTTCCTGCGGAGGGTGACTTAGCCAACAAGTCGAAAGCGTGGAAGTATTTCTTTAAAAAACACACCAATTTTTGGAAAGCGGTTAGCGGCGAATTTTTAAACGTAAAGACCAACGAAATGGACAAATGACGGGAGGGAGGGCCATTCTCTCTGAAAGAGATTGACTCTCTCTTAGCTTTGTGGTCTTATATCCGCACGGGCAATTACGCCCATGCGGGGAAAAGACGTGAAAATATCAATAAACAAAGAAGATATTAGGAATAAGAATTATTCTGCCGCGCAGACTTCGCGCCAGAGCGGCGGGAGCCGCTCAAGCGAAGCTGCGGCGGCAGAAGGGTCGACGTCCAGTAACACAGACCCTTCTGGCACCAATACAGAGATACTAAGACATGGAGTTGATAGTCTTTACGTTTCGTGTAAGGGCGCACTAAGCATCGACTGCATTGATCTGCTTGAGGAGAAAAAGAGAGCTGCTCAATCGGATGATATTGCCGTTTCCAGCACGGCACAGGTTGAGGTGGCGGGACATTTGTTTGAAGTTAAAGACAAAGGGGGCGGGGGTTTTGCTTTTGTTGTCAAAGATAACGCTTTTAAAATTTATCTGAACAAAAGCATAAGAAACAAGAAGCCTATGACATATACCCAAATTAGCAGCGAGTATTTAACGCTTCGCGGCCCAGCAGAGGCTATACAGGATTTAGAGGGGATTATTGCTGTACTGGGCACAAAATATGAGCCCTTATCGATAAGTCGGGCAGATTTGTGTGTAGATTTTACAACAGGCTTTGATTTTGAAAATTTATGTTCAGGAGATTTTGTAACAAAGTGTGAGGAATTTGCTTCCTTCGAAAGGAAACCGTTCCTTACCGGCATGTCAGCTGGGATGGGTGGGGATATAGCCTTCCGGCTTTATGATAAAACCGAAGAGCTTATGAAAAACGCTCGCCCGTATTTAAAAGCGCTTTGGCATCAAAAGGGATGGGATGGAAAAACGAAAGTTTGGCGTACGGAGTTTGAAGTAAAGCGCGAAGCTATAAAGGGGCTGGAAATCAATACGGTTGATGATCTTATTCGGCTTGATGCGTCTCTTTGGTCGTTTTTGACAAATGACTGGCTTCGCATCGTTGCCCAAAACCCGAACGACACACATAGGGAAAGGTGGCCTTCTCAGCCTTTCTGGATTGCGGTTTCAAGGGCCTTCGGGACAGAGAACGTTTTTCCCCTTGCACAAAGATTCAAAAATCAGCGCGTGCCGGATGTTGAGATGGTTATTCGTCGCGTTGGGTCTGCTCTCGCTTCTTTTATGGCAATCGAGGGTGTTGAAAACATATCAAGAGCTTTCTCTTTGCTGTGTTCTCAAGCGGATTCGTATTTCGCGCGCATTAGCCGACTTGAGGAAGATTTTTCATCGCACGTTCAAAAAAAGATTGCGGAGAAATGCAAGAAATACAACCTCCAGCAACTCTCTGATCGTGCACCCGTAAACACAGGGGGCGATTATGACTGAACAGCTTTTTACCTTCAAAAATTTATTGACGCGCATTCCTCTTTCCGAGCGTGCGTTAAGGGATGTTATTTCAAGACTGGGGTTTCGTCGTCCCGCAGGTATTTATCGAATGATTTTTAAACAGAGCGATATTGATTTAATTATGGAATTTATAACATGTCACTCAAACTCATTATCCCCGGTTTACGTGGGAACAAATTCTATTATGTCCGAGGCCAGATCAACGGAAAGCGCGTTGAGGTCTCTACAGACACGACAGACAAAGCAAATGCTGAAAAGTTTAAGGCGGACCTCGAGGTTTCGCTCCGGAACAATGTAGCGGCTCCAGACAAAGTTACTTTTAGAGTTGCAGCGGAAAGTTATATTGATTGGCGCAAGCCCTCTTCGAGAGACGAAACTCAAATTCGAATCCTTATTCAAATTTTTGGGGAGCGATTTGTTTGCGACCTCGTTCAAGCCGATTTGGTGAGTGCTGCCGATTTTTTAATGCCTAACGGAAACCCCGCCAACAAAAACAGATGGGTTATACGCCCTGCCGCGTCAGTTCTGCATTATGCGGCAAACAATCGCTGGTGTGAGTGGCAACGAATAAGACTTTTTAAGGAACCGAGACCTACAACGCGAGCCACTACGCCGGATGTGGCAAAGAAGCTGATTAAGGCCGCACCAAAGACAGAGCAAAAACTTTTGCTGCTTTGGATATTCAAACACGGAGACCGCATTACCGATGCAGTCAATATCGAATGGGCGCGGATTGATTTTGAAAGTCGGATTTATAAGCACTATGAGCGCAAAAACGACAAGTGGAGAACAGCTCCCGTTGACGATGAGGTTTTTGCTCTCCTTCTTGATTTAAAAGAAACGTTAAAAGACAAAGAAACGGGCAAATTGCCTCAATATGTCTTTCCGTGGCGTACCCGTTACGGCGTTTATAAATGGCTCATTCCCTTGCGGGACAGGGTAGGGGTTGATTTCACGCCCCACATGGCACGGCACACGGTCGGAACCCAGCTAAACGCCCAAGGGGCCTCTTTGCGCACCATTATGGAGCGTTTGGGCCATGCTGATGTCAAAAGCTCCTTACGCTATCAGGCTGGAGATATTGAGGTTGTGAGAAGGGAGGGAAGAAGACTGGCCCCGCTGATGTGGGAAAACAAGAAAAAACAGACATAAAGCAGCGTTTAGCTGACGCCATAATGGTTCTGACTTACCAAACCACATATTAACTTGACATATTTGTTGATTTGCCTTACAAGGCTAATAACAGTTTTTATGGGTAAACAAGAAAAATGAAACAATCTTCAGTTCCTGCCGCGGTCGTTATTGATCTTATTGAGGCCGCCCTTTCTGCCGATTACACCGCAGTTCGAAGAGTGGCAGGAAAAATGGCGCATATTTTAGACGAACAGAAAGATGCCGATTCAGCAAAATCGTTGCGCGCCCTTGTTAGGCGACGCGGGGTTCCTCTTAAAGCTTCTGGATACACAGAAATGCTTCCGGTTGATTTAAAGTCCCGCCTCCCTTTAGTCGAAGAGCAAAACGATCCTACGACCCCCGTTTTCATCGACAAGAAGAGCGAGAGCACAGTAAACTCCTATGTTTCAGATGTTAAAAATGTTGAGGCTCTAAGCTCGAAAGGCATTTCAGCCAAACTGTGCTTATTGCTTTCTGGTCCTCCCGGTACGGGAAAAACTCTGCTGGCCGCGCACATTGCCGCTCGATTGGGACGCCCTTTGTATGTGGTGCGGCTTGATTCTGTGATCTCATCCTTACTTGGCGATACGGCAAAAAACATCAGAAGTGTTTTTGAATTTGTATCCGTGCATAAGGGCATCCTTTTTCTTGACGAAATGGATGCTATTGCCAAAGTTCGTGATGATCGACAAGAGTTGGGGGAACTTAAGCGAGTAGTAAATACGGTTATACAGGGCTTGGATTCTTTAGACGACCACTCCGTTGTGATCGCCGCTACAAATCATTCTCAATTACTTGATTCTGCAATTTGGAGAAGGTTTCCATACAAAATTGAGCTGGGGCTCCCCTGTGAAGATGTTCGAGAGGCTCTTTGGCGATATTTTCTTTTTGAGGATGACACAAAAACAACAATCCCCCATGTCCTATCTAAAATATCTAGTCGCTTAAGTGGGGCGGACATCCAAAACTTAGCCCTTGCAGCGCGGCGCCAAGCAGTATTGCTCAAGAAGCCATCGATTGACACAGGAGCGGTCGCTTGGGCTGCAGTAAGCACATCAAAAGGTGACTTTTCCCTGCCCCCACAAGAAGGGCTTACTAGTGAGCAGAAAAAGACGCTCTCAACAATTTTGATAAAAGAATTTGGTGAAAGCAACGCGGACATTGCTCGACTGCTGGGGGTGACGCGACAAACAGTCTTTGGATATCAGCAAGGAGAGGAAAATGGCATCAGAAAATCGGCGTGACTCCCCTCTGATTAATCCAATCTTGTCCTTCCTGAAGGAAGCCGTGCCCGAATCGGTCCCAGGCGGAGGAAAAAACGCGAAATCAATAGTGAGTCATCGGCTTGACTCACAAAGGAAAAAACTTTCTTCCGACTGTCTCAAAATTTTCGACAAAATTAATCATGGATACTCCACACAAGCAGGTTTGTTGCTTGTTGTGGTGGAAATGTTTGAGGACTCTACCGCGCAAAGTTGGAGCCCTCGCGGACTGCTAAATGAGCCACGCTATGGTTGTCGCTTAGTTGCCCCAGCCAAGGATGGATATTTGGTAGAGGTTGTGGCAAATAAACTAAGCGACCTAGCAAATTATATAAGAACTGCTGATAGTATTGAGCCTCGCGTTGATATATCTCGAATAAAAGCGATTAAATTATTTGATCAACAGGCCTTGTTCTCAAAGAAAGACTCAGACACGGTTTGGCAAACAGCAGAAAAATTTGAGGGTGGAAGGGGGTTTATATTTTGGTTAGCTCCCTTTCACGATGGAGCGGCAAGAAGAGCGGTTATGGACTCCCTTAAAAAACTTGAGGGAAATAAGCATCTTCTTCCTACATATCCCCATGTCGTCCTTCCTGTTCCTGGCGCAGCTGAATCCAAAATAGCAGAACCCGTCATATCCCCAAACCAGTCTGCTCTTGCTCATGCCCTTCGGCATTATCAGAACAAAGGAACGACCCAAGCTTTTGCCATCATTCCCACTAAGGCCGCTTGGGAAAAAGTAGTCGCATCTGGAGCCTTTGTTAGAATTGATCCCGTGCACCGAATTGAGGTTACCTCTCCTGGGGAGGGGGCCGAGCCAACGCCCCCCATGCCGATAGCAGGTGAACAGCCTATTGTGGCCGTTGTGGATGGGGGATTAACGGCAAAAAGTTATTTACCCCTTGAGGCTTGGCGTGCACCGCCTTTAATTAGAAACGCAGTAGCAGATTCCGTACACGGCAACTGCATTGTTTCCCTGGTTGTTCAGGCGCACGCTTGGAACAGTAATTTACATTTGCCACAAGTAGAATGTCGAATAGGAAATATTCAGGCGGTTCCCAAAAGCGATCATCCAATTCCGACAGACCCACAAAAGTTAGTTGAATATCTTCGACAGATAGCAAGGGATTTTCCAGAAGGAAAAATCTGGAACATGTCTTTTAATCAAGTCGAAGCATCGGATGACCCCAGCGTTGTAAGTTATCTAGGGCATAAAATTTCTGAGCTTGCTCGAGAATTTGGCATTCTTCCCGTAATTTCGGTTGGCAATCGCAAACAGGGCGGGTCAAAGATATTGTGCCCACCTGCTGACTGTGAGGCTGCCTTGACGGTTAGCGGAAGAAGCTATGACGCATCTGGGGATCCTGCGGGCGTTTGCCCGGTTTCTCTGAAAGGCCCCGCTCCAGACGGGATGCTAAAGCCAGATCTATCTTGGTTTTCTTCTCTTCGTATGATTGGTGGGGCCGTACAAACAGGCAGTAGTTATGCAGTTCCTTTGGTTTCATCTTTAGCCGCGCATACATACGCAAATCTGAAAAACCCGTCCCCTGATCTTGTAAAAGCCCTTCTTATCAATAAAGCGGAATTGGACACACATGACACTTCTCTCGGTTGGGGGACTCCTTGGGAGGGGCATCTACCTTGGACGTGTGCCCCAGGAACCGTGACGCTAGTATGGAGGGCAAAACTGGAGCCGGGATACGGATATTATTGGAACAATATTCCCATTCCTGCGGAACTCATAAAAGGAAAAAAACTTGTTGGGAGGGGCTCGCTTACAGCCATTATCAATCCGGTGGTTTCGGAGGCTGGGGGGCCTAATTATTTTGCAACCAGACTTCAGGTTGCTCTTCAATATCAAAATTCCCAAAACAGATTTTCAAATCTTTTAGGAAGCATGAAAGAGGACAAAGAAAAAGAAACTCAAGCTCGGGCAGAGTTAGCCAAATGGCACTCTGTAAGAAAACATGCCCGTGATTTTTCAGCGCGGGGCGTTGGCTTTTCTGGCTCTCATTTTCGTTTATTTGCCAGAGTTTTTACGCGGGACCTCTTTCAGTTTGGGCTAAGCAATCATCATGATTTGGGAGAGCAAGAAGTTGCCTTTGCGCTTACTTTCTCGGACGGGTCCAACAGCCCTGCAATTTTTAATTCTATGGCTCAACAACTCGGGACATCAGTTGAAAGTGCCGTTATTAATCAGGAGATCGAGGTTGAGCATAATCAAAGATAGCTTCTGGCTATTAAGGACTAATTTAAAAGAGGGGTTCCCCCACTTTTCCCCCACTTTTGCCAACGGTTCACGCAACGTTCTGCCTTTTCATGCAGAAAGCGGTTTTCGGGAGATTCGGCACTAAGCCAATATCTATGCGGAGAGAATGGTGCTGCCGATAGGAATTGAACCTACGACCCCGTCCTTACCAAGGACGTGCTCTACCCCTGAGCTACGGCAGCAAAAAGTGTCAAGTCGGGGTTTGTGCCACAGCCGCGCGCTGGACGCAAGAACCCCTTATATTTTCACCAATCCCGTCGTTTGTTAGTCATAACGCCGCAAAAGAAGCTTGATAAAGAGCCCTTATAGAGGGACAACGAAAAGCGGAAGAATGCGCCTTCTTAAAAGTGTTGTAAGCAACATGTTCCATACGAAAACGGGCAAAAAGGCAAAGACCGGCTTTTCATTGCTTGCAGGCTATGCCGATCGTTTATTAACCCCGCC
>Ga0265297_10005440_pt1 | contig 19446 bp, 10 predicted proteins | sample Munlanlwell13791_FD_192502 | JGI IMG/M metagenome (GOLD analysis project Ga0265297, IMG submission 192502) | Leachate microbial communities from a municipal landfill in Southern Ontario, Canada - Leachate well 137-91 | ecosystem: Engineered > Solid waste > Landfill > Unclassified | place...
AACGGTCATACGCGTAATCTCGGCGAGCTGCTTCGTGCCGATCACGTCGTTCCGGAAGCCGACTTCCTTCGGGAAGAGATCATTCAGGAGAACGCGTCCGACGCTCGTCTCAACGACGGCGTTCCCAAGCACCTCAATGCGCGTCTTGATCTTGTCGCGGAGCCCGATCTTGCCGGCCTGGTACGCGTAGATCGCCTCCTTCACGTTCCCGAATGTCCGAACTTTGCCATCCTCGGGCTCGAGGAGCGTCGTCATGTAGAAACAACCCCATGAGATGTCCTTGTCCGGTTTTGCGACTGGCTGACCCGTTGCTGGCTTCAGGAGGTTATTCGTCGAAAGCATGAGGTTCCGAGCTTCCTGCCGAGCTTCTTCGGTGAGCGGAACGTGCACGGCCATTTGGTCTCCGTCGAAGTCCGCATTAAACGCCGTACAGACGAGCGGATGGATCTGGATCGCCTTGCCTTCAATGAGAATCGGCTGGAAGCCCTGGATGCCAAGGCGGTGGAGCGTTGGAGCGCGGTTCAAAAGCACAACGGCGTCCAAGGCAATCTTTTCAAGGATGTCCCAGACTTCTTCGTGGTCAGCTTCGATGTACCGGTTCGCGCTGCGGATGTTGTGGACGAGCTCGCGCTTGATGAGTTCGGAGATGATAAACGGCCGGAAGAGTTCAAGCGCCATGATCTTCGGGAGTCCGCACTGGCTCATCTTCAGATTCGGTCCGATAACGATGACCGAGCGCCCGGAGTAGTCGATGCGCTTGCCGAGGAGGTTCTGACGGAAGCGTCCCTGTTTGCCCTTGAGCGAGTCGGCGAGCGACTTCAGCTGCCGCTTTTTGCCCGTCGCGGCGATAACCGTTTTCGAGTGGCGCGCGCTATTGTCGATGAGCGAGTCAACGGCCTCCTGGAGCATGCGCTTTTCATTGCGCGTAATGACTTCCGGCGCATTGAGCTCGATGAGCCGCTTCAAGCGGTTATTCCGGTTGATCACGCGGCGGTAGAGGTCGTTCAGGTCAGACGTCGCGAACCGGCCGCCGTCGAGGGCGACCATCGGACGAAGATCCGGCGGGATGACGGGGACGACCTTCAGGATCATCCAGCTCGGGTCAAGACCTTGGTTCACAAACGACTTCAAGAGCTTCAACCGGCGAATGATCCGATCGCGCTTCGCTTCGGACGCCTTGCCCATTTCCCCTTCGAGGAGGCCGACCGTCGCCGCAACGTCCATTTTCATGAGGAGCTCGTTCACGGCTTCCGCGCCGATCTTCGCCTCGAAGACGTGGCCGAATTTGAGCGAGAGCTCATGGTAGTCATTTTCTGCGAGGATCTTCAGCGGACGGAGATCTTTCAACTCCTTTTCGACCGAAGAAAATTCCGCGTCGAGCTCATCGAGCTTGCGCGTTTTCGCCGCCTGAACCTTTTCGAGTTCCGCTTCGGCGGCCGCCTTGTCGAGCCCCTGCTCGGACGCTTTGATGCCGGCCCGTTCGATCTCGCGATCCGTTTCGGATTCGATCGACTTCCGCTTGCTCTTATGTTCGGCGCGGACCTGTTCGAGCGTCGCGTCGCGAAGCGGCTCGTCGACGCTCGTCACGATGAACGCGGCGAAGTAGATGACCTTCTCGAGCGACTGAACGCCCATGTCGAGCGTCACGCCGACTTTCGATGGCACGCCACGGAGGAACCAGATGTGCGAGACCGGCGCCGCGAGCTCAATGTGACCGAACCGTTCGCGGCGGACGAGCGAGTGTGTCACTTCAACGCCACACTTGTCGCAGACGATCCCCTTGTAACGGATCTTCTTATACTTGCCGCAGTAGCACTCCCAGTCCTTCGACGGGCCGAAGATCTCTTCGGCGAAGAGACCTGATTTTTCTGGTTTTTGCGTGCGGTAGTTGATCGTTTCCGGTTTCGTCACTTCGCCGTACGACCAGCTCCGGATGATTTCAGGAGAGGCGAGCCGCAGACGGATCGCGTCGAAGTCCGTCGTCTTGATGTTTTCCGTTTGGAAGAAAGACATATCGGTGGTCGGTGGTGATTAGACTTCCGGAGGAAGCGACGCGGGTTCCGACGGACCCCATGATTCTTCGTCGGAAAACTTCTCGACAACCGCTGGCCGCGCGCGGAGCGCATCCTGCCGTTGCGAAGGCTCGTCGATGCGGACGCCGCTCTTCAGAAGCTCAACGTCGAGGCAGAGCCCCTTCAATTCACGAACGAGGACATTGAACGATTCAGGCACGTTCACCTTGCGGATCGGTTCGCCTTTGATGATAGATTCGTACGCCTTTGAACGGCCGGGCACGTCGTCCGACTTGATCGTAAGGATTTCCTGGAGCGTGTGCGATGCGCCGTACGCTTCGAGCGCCCACACTTCCATTTCGCCGAACCGCTGGCCTCCGGACTGCGCCTTACCGCCGAGTGGCTGCTGCGTGATGAGCGAGTACGGACCGATCGACCGCTGGTGGATCTTGTCTTCGACCATGTGATTCAGCTTCAGCATGTAGATGTACCCGACGGTCGGCTTGTGGTCGTACGCGAGTCCCGTGCGTCCGTCGTACACCGTAATCTTCCCGTCTTCCGGGAATCCGGCGCGCGCGAGTTCGGCGCGGATCGTTGCTTCCGGAACGCCGTCGAACACCGGCGTCGCGACAACATAGCCGAGCGCGTTCGCCGCAAGCCCGAGGTGTGTCTCCAAGACTTGCCCGATGTTCATACGGGAGACAACGCCGAGCGGCGAAAGGATAACGTCGACTGGCGTGCCGTCTTCGAGGAATGGCATGTCCTCAACGCGGACGATCTTCGAAATGACGCCCTTGTTCCCGTGGCGGCCGGCGAGCTTGTCGCCAACCTGGACCTTCCGAAGGTCCGCGACGGCAACGACGTACTGTTTGATGACGCCCGGCTGGAGCTTGTCGCCCGCCTCGCGGCTGAACACCTTCACGTCGACGACGCGGCCGTGTTCACCGTGCTGGAGGTACAACGACGAATCGCGAACGTCGCGAGCCTTCTCGCCGAAAATCGCGCGGAGAAGTTTTTCTTCCGCGGAGAGGTCCGTTTCGCCCTTCGGCGTAATCTTACCAACGAGGATATCGCCTGCCTTGACCTCCGCGCCAATATGAATAATCCCTTGGTCGTCGAGGTTCTTCAGCTTTTCTTCCGAGACGTTCGGGATATCGGAGGTCACGACTTCCGGTCCAAGCTTCGTGTCACGGACGTCGATCGTGTGGTGTTCAATATTGATCGTCGTAAACCGATCCGTATGAACGAGCCGCTCTGAAAGGATGATCGCGTCTTCGTAGTTGTACCCGTCCCAAGACAAGAACGCGCAGAGGAGATTTTGGCCGAGCGCGAGTTCGCCGCGGTCGCACGACGTTCCATCGATAAGAACCTCGCCTGCGTAGATCTCCTGACCCTTCGTGACCGCCGGGCGCTGATTGATACACGTCGAGTGGTTCGACCGTTGGAATTTCACGAGCTCATACCGTCGAATATCGCCGCCATGCGTCTTGATTTCGATGTGGCGGCCGTCGACGGACTGGACGACGCCATCGTCAGAGGCGAGGATAACGTGCCCTGAGTCAACGCCAGCACGCCGTTCGACGCCCGTTCCAACGATCGGCGCATCCGGCTTCACGCACGGAACCGCCTGGCGCTGCATGTTCGATCCCATGAGGGCGCGGTGGCCGTCGTCGTTTTCGACGAATGGGATGAGCGCGGCCGCGATCGAGAGGAGCTGTTTCGACGACACGTCGACGTAATCGACTTCCGCCGCGTCGACCGTCGTCGGCTCGCCGTGTTTGCGAGAGGCGACGCGCTCAACGAGAAACTTCCCCGTCTTCGGATCAATCGGCGTCGTCGCCGGCGCAGTCGTCCCGCGCTCTTCGGCGAACGCGTTCAAGTACGCAATCTCGCTCGTCACGTACGGCTCGACCGGGATCTTTTCGAACGCGACCTTATCCTTTATCTCTTTCGCAATTTCCTTCGTGACTTTCACACCCTTCTCGGCGACAATCTTGCTGTCACCACCGCGAATGTCCGCTCGGAGCGTTTCGCCGATGGCGTCCTTGCCGTCATTCTGCGCCCACGCCTTCACCTTCCGATACGGCGTTTCAATGAATCCAAAATCGTTGATCCGCGCATAGCTCGCCAGGTGGCCGACAAGGCCAATGTTCGGTCCTTCCGGCGACTCGATCGGACAGATGCGGCCGTAGTGCGTGCGGTGAACGTCGCGGACATCGAACCCGGCGCGTTCGCGCGTGAGCCCGCCCGGACCCATCGCGGAGAGGCGGCGCTTATGCTCAAGCTCCGAAAGCGGATTCGTCTGATCCATGAACTGCGAGAGCTGCGAGCTCATGAAGAATTCGCGCACGGCGCCGATGACTGGACGCGCGTTGATGAGTTTCGCCGGCGTGAGCGTGGCCACGTCCTGCGTCGACATGCGATCTTTCACGATGCGCTCCATGCGCGCGAGTCCGATGCGAAAACGGCTCTGGACGAGCTCGCCGATCGCGCGGACGCGGCGGTTCCCAAGGTGGTCCACGTCGTCCGGATCTTCCTGGGCAATGTTGAGCCGGATGATCTCGCGCATGATCTGGATGATGTCTTCCTTCTTCAGGATGCGCTCCGTTTCTTTCTTCACGAGCTCGCGATCCGACGGCAAGCCGAACCGCTGGTTGAACTTAAAACGTCCGACCGGTCCAAGGTCGTACCGCTCGTACCGGAAAAACATCGCGTGAATCAGCGACTTCGCGTTATCGGCCGTCGCGAGATCGCCCGGACGGACGCGCTTGTAGACTTCAATGTAGCCCTCGTCTTCATTCTTCGCGGCGTCTTTCGCAAGCGTCGCTTCGATGTAGTGATTCAACGGATGCGTGTCGATATCCGCGAATGCCGCCGTAATCTCTTCGTCGCCCGATATGCCGAACGCGCGGAGGAGCGACGTCGCTGCAACCTTGCGCTTTCGGTCAATTTTCACCCAAATCACGTTTTTCGCATCCGTTTCAAATTCAAGCCACGCGCCGCGGTTCGGAATAAGCTTCGCGCCGTAGTAGCGGCGGCCGCGGACCGTTTCCGCAGTGAAGAACGCGCCGGCAGACCGAACGAGCTGCGAAACGACAACGCGCTCAACGCCATTCACAACGAACGTGCCGCGATCAGTCATGACCGGGAGTTCGCCGAGGTAGACCTCCTGTTCTTTCTCTTCCTGCGTGCGGCGATTCGTAAGCTTCGCCTTCACGCGAAGCGGCGCCTCATAATTGATCTTCTTCTCTTTCGACGTTTTTTCGTCGAACTTCGGATCATCGAAGAAGTAGTCGGTGAACGTGAGCTCGAGATCGCGCCCGATGAAATCCTTGATCGGCGAAATCTCTGTAAGGAGTTCGCGGATCCCCTCTTCGAGGAACCAGCGGTAGCTGTCCTTCTGAACCTCGATGAGGTCCGGAAGCGCCATCGCGTCCCGCGAGGTCGTGAAATACCGGCGCTCCCGCTCGTGGGGGGGAGTCCGGCGATAGACCGGCTGCGTAGGCATGGGATCTGAAAAGGATGAACGCTCCGATTCCGCTCCAACACCGCCCTCCACTGGCTGGACACGTCAGCCGGACTGGGAGGGGAGATGCCAGTATTCGGAAGGAGCGGTGTGTGGATTGAGCGATCGGGACCCCTCCTCCTCGCGTGGCGAGGATGCGTGAGGGACCGGATCGGCGCACAACGGGAAGACGGAAACACCTCCCGTGACGAGGGTCGGGGAGGTGTGTTCGCCTTACTACTTCATGCTCATTGCTGAGTCAGGTGGGCACGAGGCCCGTAGGGCTAGCGGATGCAAGAACGCATCCGTATGTAAAGCCCGTTATTACGCGCGCGAAGGATAACAGCGGGTTAAGAGAACGTCAAGAGATGTTCGTCGGGGGTCATCCCAGAGACCCATGGCCCCTATCCCACGGCCCTGTACTGTCTAGGAGACTTGACAGGTATATCATTTTATGATAGATTCACCCATGTTCAACCATTGTGGTTGGATGATGGAAAAATCGTGCCACCTGAGCATGACGCGTTCGCAGGCAAGACCTGGGCACCCGTCATGCTTAGGGGGCCCCATCCCCCTCTGCTCGTTTCAATTTTTTATGGGAGAACAGGTTCAGAAAAAAGATGAATAGCAGGCTAACCCCCGCAATCAAACCCCACAGCATCGACACCGTCGAGCTGTTCAAAGAAATCACCTGCGGGCGTTCTGTTGTCATCGAGCAACTGAACTCCGACAAGGTGCTCGTGTGTGACGCGATTCTCAAGGATTCGCGCATTCTCAAGCATAACCCGCGGTACCTGAACGCGACGCTTGCGCAGGCCTACACAATGGCTCTGCGCTTCGCGTGCTCAACGGATCGCCTCGTCAGCGTCTTCCGTGGCGAGGACCGACAAACGGTCTACGTGATCTTCCAGGGCGCAGGAGGCGCCGCATGATCGCTCCCAAAAGGAGGCCCCACCGCAAGAAAAAGCGGAGCGGGGCCTTACAGCCCCTTCTCCGTTAGGACTGGCGTCCGCTTCACCGCGTGCGCCAGTTTCTTGTTTTTTGGGCGTTGGATTGATGGTTTAGGCAATGGGCGTTGGATTGATAGATTGATGGGGTTGGAGTGCGCATACGCGCACGATTCCTCTTATGGCGTGCGGGCAGATAAGGAATATAAGGATTGTGCGAAGCCGCGTTTGACGCGGCGCAGCACACCAACCCCATCAATCCATCAATCCAAAGCCCATTCCCCGAGAAATTCAACCTTAGATTGTGCCACCCTTCATCCACAGGCCTCTGCCAGGACTTCCTTCGGGGTCTTGTAGCCAAGGATCTTCCTGGGGGTTGAGTTGATTCGTTCTTGGATGGCATAGATGTCTTTCTGGGTAATACGGCTCATATCGATTCCTCTCGGAAGATATCGTCGGATGATCCGGTTCGCATTTTCGACGCCGCCTTTCTGATAAGATGCATACGGGTCACAGAAGAAGGTCTTGAGGTCGAATCGGTCTCTCACCTTCCCGTGATTCACTCCTTCGCTCCCATTGTCGAAGGTGATGGTTTTCCAGAGCGGTTGAGGCAGGGACTCGATACTCTCGGTGAGCGCGCGTTCCGTCTCTTCCGCAGATCCATTTGAAAGGCGATGTATGGCCACATACCTCGCCTTTCTCTCATATTGGACGGAGATCCTCGTCTTCTGCTTTTTAAAGACCACGCTGTCCGACTCCCAATGCCCAAGTTCCTTCCGTTCTCCGATCCCCTTCGGCCTCTCATGAATGGAAATACGCTCTGGAATATGGGTTTTTCTCTTCTTTCTTCCATGTCTTTTCTGCCGTCTTGGTCTTCCAGAGCAGAGGAATGCGTGGAGTCCGAGGTACCTTCCTTCCCCGGTCTGAATCCAGTCATAGATGGCTTCGTGTGAGATCGTTTTTCCTTGAAGGTGTGAAGGAGGGTCGTATCGGAGGCGTCCGGCGATGACATCGGGGCTCTGGCCTCGTTTGAGCTCAGAGATGACGTGTTCCTGGAGGTCGTCATCCATATCAAGCTTTCGCTTCCGATCCCTCCGTCGCTCTCTCATCCGATCTGCGCATCGCTGAGCCCTGACCGCAGAATACGTTCCGTCCCGGGAACGATGGATGTTCACCTCGTACTGGATGACCCGGTGCCGCCGTTTGAGATCACGGGCAATCTGGCGGATGGAGCAATGTGCCTTCAACCGAAACTCGATCAGAGACCGTTCCAGGCATGTTAAAGGGCGTCCTTGCATACCTGAGCAGTGTATGCAGAGAGAGGGTCTTGCGGGGTGACCCGGCACAATGAGGATAGAATGCGGGCCCAGGAAAGGGGCCTTGACACATTTCCCTGGTCATGCTATAAAACGCGGTCAGTTTGGAGGAGCTGACTTCAACAAGTCGACAGCGTCTCTGCCCGAGGAGAGCGAAGCGCAGTCTTGGAGGAGTCTGTGCGTCTGAACGCGGTGTTTTGAACACCGCAAGGATTCGATTCCATCATCCGATGGATCGTTGGATGATTCGCGAGCCTATCAACGGGCGCGCGTATTTTATTGCTCGCGAGAGGCGTGGAGGAGGGCCGTTCGCGCAATTCCGGTTTTCCGGAACATGCGCGGACGGTAGCGCTGCACTCTTGAACGATAGGGCCGGATCCGTCTGGCGCTTCCGTTCGGAGTGAGCCATGGAGGGGCCGATCCACGGAACTCCCCCAGTTCCGTCTCCACACCTTTCGCGGGCCATGGCTTACAGCTAACGGCTTACGGCGAACGGCCGGAATAGTCTGGCCGTAAGCCGTCAGCTGTAAGCCGTTCGCTCTTCACAACCCATCCCCACCAGCATGGAGGGGGCACAACGGCATACAGGCGAAACTCGCCTTGGATGCCGTCGAACAACGTCTCAGCACGAACCTTCTCCGGCTCGGGCTGGACAAGCCGTGCGGAGACCATTGCTCCACTCGGGTTAGGCTTTTGCCGACATTCGAGTCGCCTCCATGCTTGTGTGGGTGTCATAAAAGTCACGAGTCCTGAGTCACGAGTACATATACTCGTAACTCATAACTCGTGGCTTCACCGCTGCTTCAGTCACCTGATGACGACCTCTTTGCGCAAAATTTCGCGCTGGCGCATCTGGTGTCTGAAGGAGCGGGGAAGGAGGCAGTAATGCCTTATCATGAACTCCTGTCGTTCGCCGCATGGCGGACGATGATCCGGCGATTCTTCGCATGGCGCGGAGATGAGCCACTCGCAACGGTTTCTACGGCACCCAAACGCGCTCCCCGGCGCAAACGGATGCACTTTCGAAAGGAAGGAACATGGCAACAAACAAGTTCGCGCCAAAGCCCCCAAGCATCAACGAGCTCGAGGGCCGCCCGGTCCTCACGACGACGATCCCGATGCTCACGAGAGGGGTTCTCCACCCCTGGTTCGTGAGCGAAGCGGGCATGGCCGTCCAGGCCGAGTCGCCCTACATTCGACTCGTCCTCACGGACAGGGTCATCGGCGATCCGTCGTACGCGGAGGACGACGTCCTGAAGGTGGACCCCCACTACCGGACGCACGCCTACCTCGAGATCACCCCGCCCGTCGAGAGCATCGTCGGGTACCACGAGTACGAGGCGCTCATCGCGAGCCAGCCCCGCGTTATGGAACTCTCCAGGGCGCACGCGGAGGCGGAACGCGCGCTCAAAGAGGCTTCGACCGCGCTCGACAACCTGTGCGACGAGGACGACACCTACTCCGGCCTGAGTCAGTTGATTGCCCATCACGTCAACCTGAGGGGCGATCAGAGGCGAGGCACGACCGCGCTCGAAGACAAGATCGCGGAGTATCAGACCCTGCAACGGCAGCGGCGAGCGGAACTCGCCAAGGAGAAGGGCCTGAACATGAAGGACCTCGACTCCGCGGAACGCAGGGCGCGGAGAGCGGTCGAGTTGGAGACTTCCGCGTTCTGGAAGATCCAGCCCGGCAACCGAAAGGAGATGCAGCGCGTGTGGCGTGACAGCCTCATCGCTGCGGGCGTCGATGCCCACCTCCTGCGCGAGAGTCAGATCGTGCGCAAGCTCGTGTACGCCTTCCTGGGCGGACGAGGCAACGCGTACTTCCTCTCCGACGACCTGCTTGGGCCCGAACCCGCACCCGAACCGCGGGAGAGGGTTCACCAGCCGCTGCACGTGCGGCTCAGCCTGATCGAGCAGGCGCTCCTGCCGCAGAACGCGAACCGGATCGTCTGGAACGGGCCGCAGTTCGTCATGCTGACGTACACCGGGTCGATGACGAGCGGCGACGCTCCCATCGATCAGACCTTGTACGGGAACATAATCGTCGGCGTGGTGACAGACGAGATCGTCTACGCCTGCGTCCTCGGGATGCAGACGTGGCGGCTGATCGAATTGAACGCCCAGCGGATCAAGGAGCTTCGGCTCACTGATCGCTTCCTCGGGTTCGCGAGGGAGTACGCCGGGATCGTTGGTTCCGGCGCGGCTCCCGAAGCGGCCGGGGCGCCTCGGCGCGCGAAGAAGCCGCGACGGCCGCGTGGCGAACGGCCTGCGACGCCGGCCAATCCTGAGCTCGCTCAGGAGCAACCGGCGGCGGAGATCGCGGCAACCCCGGACGCCGAGAGCGCCGCAAGCGCTCAAGGCCCCGAGGACGCCGAAGTCGTCGAGGAGATCGAAGTCAGCGTCGACGACGCTGACGGCGAGGCTCCCGTCGTGCTGCAGTAGTCGCCTGTTCCCGTGCCTCTTGCGGGACAACGCCTCAAAACGTTGTCCCGCAGCACCTCCACTGCTGTTCAAAAGAAGAGCCGTGAAGGGGCTTTCCCACTCATCCGTGGGACGGGCTTGAACATTCAACCAAAACCCCGGTCGCGATGCGCTCGCAAAAGCGCATCGTTGATCGGAGTATCGGGATTAGGCCTTGGATTGATCGATTGATGGATTGAAGGTGTTGGAATTATTTTCTTAGATTCTCAGCTGACTGCACGCTATAAGAAAATCCCTCCAACACCATCAATCCATCAATCGATCAATCCATCCATCACCTAGCCCTGACGCTCCGGTCCCCCGATAAGGCGGGCCGGGATTGAGGAGAGAGAAAAAAGGAGGAAAAACGCGCTCCGGTTTCCGGATGTCGCGCCAACATTCGTTGAGGAGCGAATGATTGGGAACGTAAAGGGAGGCAGGGGTTTCGCGCTCGCGTTTACGCCTGCCTCCCCCGCCTCATCCCTGCGAATCGCGACGCCGTCGCGCGCGGAGATGAGGCGGATTGACTTCCGTTCGAGGGAACGGATACCATACGTCCGCACATTGAGAGGTGAACTCCCATGAATGCAGAACATGTCCTTCACGAGGGAAATCCGTACGCCGTTCTGGCCATCTTCGTCCTCATTGCCTTCGCTGCCCTCATCATGAAGCGATCTTCACAGCGGACAACGCTCGTCGGCAGGCATCTATCGATTGAGGAAGCGCTCATCCGAGCCGCGAAACGAGACCGGGCATCGGCACCGCCGGATCCCACGAAAAAGTGACATCGTCTGCGTCCTCCGTGCCCTCCCCTCGTTCAACACAACGACGCGCGAGGGCACCTGTCCGAGATTCCGGAACGATTCGCTCCGAACGGATCCGTCAGAAACCTCGGTCAGCTGAAATTCCATCCAAATATTTGAACGATCATGCGAAGCGGGCTGCGGTCGTGCGTGCGTTCCTCGGGTATCTTGTTCTACGGCCGTCCCGCCGCAAGGTGGGATACTCTCTCCTCCCGTCGATTGAGATGCCCTCCTTAAAACGCGGCGCACTGCTGCAGCCTAGTTCGCAGGATAAAAGACTCCCGGTCGCAAAACTGGGAGTTTTTTGTTTCGTACGGCGTGGAGTCTGTCACGAGCGGATGCGAGGAAATCGGACGTTATTGCATCGGTCGAAACCGCCGACGCGACGCAATGCATCCTATCTCGTCGATGTCGCTGACCCCTGTTCCGTCCCCGTCGCAATGGCGCCTTGGATCTGATCGAAATCCGGGAGTTCCCGTTCGTACGTGACGCGCCGGATGACGGTCGTTTCGCTACCCCGACGGCGTCGTGAAATGATCGTGATCGCCGTTGTTCCGCGCGGAACGTCGAGGACGAGGTTGAACGATCCATCGTCCGCAACCGGGGCGTCTCGCCCATTCACAATGACGATCGCTTCTGGAATCGTCGAACCGCGAACATCGACACGGGGGTGGTCAAGGATCTCTCCGTCGCGTGGACGCGAAACGGTAAGCGGCGGCGGTGTATTGACCGCGCGCGCCTGCCAAAGAATGTATCCGCCAAGGAGAAGCGCGAACGCAAGGACGCCGAGGAATGCGAGGAACTGCGGGGCGACGAACATGCTGAAGAATCCGATGCGCCGGATGCGCGGAAGCATGTCCTCTGCTGTCCGCCGTTTCGGCAACAACGCGAGGCGCCCCTCATATCGCTGCCGGAAATACGGTTCATACCCGCCAAGATACTTCACGTACGCGTCGAGGTGCCACGCGGCATATACTGGATCATCAAGATCCTCAATGCGATCTTCCTCGAACGCGAGGAGAATTTTTCGATCAATCTTCGTGGCCCGGCACGCCTCCTCGAACGCGATGCCGCGAAGCTCCCGGAGATCGCGGAGATCAGAACCGAAGGAGGTGTCGCCCTCCCGAACGCGCTTGTGAAGGAAGGTCATACGCGCGGCTGCTCCTCCCCATCGTCACTATCCATGTTATCGCCCGATGGATTGAACGCGGGTTCTTCCTCGTAGATGTCTTCGCGCTCAATGTCATCCGCGCGGTCAACGTGCGGCGGACGCTGTTGCGTTTCAACGGGAACGTATCCGGATCGGCGTTCGACGGGTGGCGCCGTGCCGCGCTCCTTCCCTGGGAATTCCGTCTGGAGGATCTCGCGCGGTTTCGCACCCTCGCCCGGTCCGATCATCCCCTCCCGCTCAAGGAGATCGAGGATGCGAGCGGCGCGCGCGTACCCGACCTTCAATCGCCGCTGGAGGAGCGACGCGGACGCCTTGCCGGCGTGAATGATCTCTTCCATCGCAGATTCGAGGAGCGGATCTGAATCGCCACTATCCCCTCCGCCGATGACCGTGGCACTCCGCGATCCCTCCGTGACGCCCGACTCGTAGTCCGGCGGTCCATACGATGACTTGAGGAATTCAACGACGCGCCCGACTTCCTGATCCGAAATGAACGCACCCTGGACGCGTTTCGGCGCGGCCATTTCCGCCGTCTGGAACAGCATGTCGCCACGACCGAGAAGCTTTTCCGCGCCCGAGCGGTCAAGAATCGTCCGCGAGTCCGTCGCGCTCGCCACGGAGAATGCGAACCGCGCCGGAATATTCGCCTTGATGAGACCGGTGAGCACGTCAACGGACGGCCGCTGCGTCGCGAGGACGAGGTGGATGCCGACGGCGCGAGCCATCTGCGCAAGGCGGACGATCGGTCCTTCGACCTCCGAACCGTTCATGACCATGAGATCTGCGAGTTCATCGACGACGAAAACGAGGTACGGCATCTTATCTTTCGACCTGGCATTGTAGCTCGCGATGTCGCGCGCCCCGAACGCCGAAAGGACGTCGAACCGTCGATCCATTTCGCGGACGGTCCACTTGAGCGCATTCACCGTGTCTTCGACTTTCGTAATGACTGGGGTCAGGAGGTGCGGTACGCCGTTATAGATCGTGAATTCAACCCGCTTCGGGTCAACGAGGATGATCTTTAAATCATCTGGACTGTGGCCATACAAGAGACACGTAATGAGGATGTTCAGGCAGACGGACTTCCCCGCGCCCGTGGCTCCGGCAACGAGCATGTGCGGCATGCGCGAGAGATCGACGAGCATCGGCATGCCCGAAACGTCGCGTCCGAGCGCGAACGGCACGGACATCCTAACCTCCTTCTCGCGATACGATCGCGACTCGAGCATCTCGCGAAGCCCGACGAGCGCCACGGACTTATTCGGAACCTCGATGCCGACGAGCGACTTCCCCGGGATCGGCGCTTCAAGACGGATTGGGTGCGCGGCGAGCGCGAGCGCAAGATCATTATGGAGTGCCGTGATCCGGACGATTTTAACCCCGTCGGCCGGCTTGAATGTGAACTGCGTGACCGTTGGCCCCACGGCAACATCGCCCATTTCGACTTCTATGCCGAACTGCTTCAGCGTCCGACGGATGACTTCCTTATTATGCTCGATATCACCCGACGTCGGACGCTCGTCGCGGCGCTGCAGCAGATCCAACGGAACGGCCGCTTTCGGGCGCCGCCTCTTTGGCTTCTCCGGAATCGCCGCCATCGTTGCCCGACTCGTCGAATGGCCCTCTGCGTCTACAGACGCAATGCCCTGATGATCTGCTTCGCCTGTTTCCGCCGGCAATTCTTCGTCCTCAATGACGGGTGGCGGCTCGTACGGGTCTTCAGACGGGGCTGCACGCTGCTCGCGCGCCCTCAAAATCATGCGGATCGGAGCGGCGAACAGGCGTCCGGCGAACACGGCGATGGCCGCGATCGCACGCCAGATGGCGACAAAAAATCCAACGATCGTCTTCATCGACGTATTAAAGATAAGGATGGTCGACACGAGGAATGACCCAAGAAAAATGACCACAGCACCAGCGAACCCAAGGAGCCGGATCGCTGGTTCCGCGAGGAGCTGACCGAGCTTGCCAGCCGCGATACCGAGCATCGCCGGATCGATTACGCCGTTTGGGTCAGGAAACGTCACGGCGTGTACGAGTCCGTTCAAACCAACGAAGAAAAGAACGAACCCGATAAAATTCGCCGCCTTCAGGCGCAGCTTCTCTTCATCGATGAGATGGTACCCCCAGGCGAAAAGGAAGATTGGAACGAACAACTTATCCCACCCGAACACTCGCGTCAGCATGCCGTCGACGGCCGTCCCGAACGACCCCGCAAGGCCGAATATCGCGAGCCCCGAAAGAATCGCCGCCATAAGGACGAGAACCGTAAAAATCCCTTTCCTCATTTTCGGATCAAGGGAAAAAGCGTGGAACAACGATTTTCTCGCGTAACGGCGTCTGGACATGGGCTCATAGCATGGTAGCGAAACGTCACGAGAATGAGTAGGTGTAGGGGGCGTGGGGTATGGGGAGCGTAAGGAAAGTGGCTCCCGGCGCTTCTCATGTGAAACCCCGTCATCTACGCTACGCATCAACGCCGTCTCCGTCCGGCTTACGCCCTTACGCCCCTCTCCTATGCCCTCCATTTTCTCCCGTATCATTGCCGGTGAAATTCCATGCCATAAAATTTGGGAAGACGACCGTTTCTTCGCTTTCCTCGACATCCATCCATACCGCCCGGGCATGACGCTCGTCGTCCCGAAAGCAGAGATCGACAATGCGTTCGCGATGGATGATGCAACGTATTGCGCATTCCTCACCGCCGCGAAGAAACTCGTCCCGGCCATAAAAACGGCGACCGATGCCGCACGCGTCGGCCTCATGATCGAAGGTCTCGAAATCCCGCACGCCCACATTAAACTCATTCCGATCAATACTGCCGGTGACATGGATTCGACGAATGCACAGCCCGCAACACCGGAAGAGCTCGCCACGATGGCGGAACGAATACGAACAAACCTCCACGCATAGCGCAATACTCAAAAGACGGACCGCGATCCGTCTTTTGAGTATCCCAACCCATTCCTTATTTACGCCGATGCCATAACGGTTTTCGCGGCTTTTGCGGAAAGTGACTTTTCTTTAACGAGCGCTCCGGTCAGTACGTCGATCCTCGCATTCGTGCGCCGTATGCGTGCGCCATGCCGAACCCCCTCTTCCGCGAGCTTATCGTCGAGATACCCCTTTGTCACCATCGTTGCTTCGATCTTCGTCACTCGCCCGTCGAGATGATCAAAACGATCGTCCATATGCGTCGCAAGCCCCTGAATCGCTTCGGTATTCTCTTGCATCTGTTCCGTAAGCGATACCATGCCAAACTTCAGTGTTCCGATATCTGACTCAATGCGTTCGAATTTATTTTTCATTTCCCCAACATCGGACTGCAATGCACCAACGTCAGTCTTGAGTTCGCCGACGTCAGTCTTTAGGACACCGACATTCGTCTTGAGTTCGCCGACGTCAGTCTTTAGCGTACCGACGTCAGTCTTGAGTTCGCCGACGTCAGTCTTTAGGACACCGACGTTCGTCTTGAGTTCGCCGACGTCAGTCTTTAGGACACCGACGTTCGTCTTGAGTTCGCCGACGTCAGTCTTTAGCGTACCGACGTCAGTCTTGAGTTCGCCGACGTCAGTCTTTAGCGTACCAACATCAGTCTTGAGTTCGCCAACACCAACGGTCAACGTGCCAATCGCGCGCTGGTTATTCAAAATTGCATTTAGGAGATCCTGGTTGCTCGGCTCCCTCTCCATATTCCCGATCATAACACGCGCGTCTATTCCTCGATCGGCGGCACCTCGTCACCCTCTTCCTGGTCAGCCGGAGATTCCGGCGACGCGGGCTGGTCGATCCCCTCCTTTGCCTTGAACGCATCAATCACCTTCTCCCGGATCTCGCTAATGAGCGACGAACGTTCGCGAAGCGCGGCCTTCGCATTCTCGCGGCCCATACCGAGCTTCTCATCCTCATACGAGTACGAATTCCCCGTCCGCTTAACAACCCCGTACTCCTGACCGACGTCAAGGATGTCACCGGTAAGCGAGATGCCCTCGTTGTACATGATGTCGAACTCGCATGTGCGGAACGGCGCCGCGACCTTATTCTTCACGACCTTGGCCTTCACACGGTTTCCGATAATCTGCTCACCCATTTTGATCTGCGCGGCACGCCGGACCTCGACACGGAGCGATGCGTAGAATTTAAGCGCGACGCCGCCCGTCGTCGTTTCCGGGTTGCCGTAGACGACGCCGATCTTGTTACGGACCTGGTTGATAAAAATGACGACCGTCTTCGTCTTCGACACGATCGCCGTGAGTTTCCGGAGCGCTTGACTCATAAGCCGAGCCTGAAGCCCCATGTGCGAATCGCCCATTTCGCCTTCAATTTCCGCTTTCGGCGTCAACGCCGCCACGGAGTCAACAACGACAACATCGATCGCATTCGAACGCACGAGCGTCTCAACGATGTCGAGCGCCTGCTCCCCCGTGTCCGGCTGCGAGATAAGGAGGTCGTCAACACGCACGCCGATCTTCCGCGCGTAATCCGGGTCGAGCGCGTGCTCGGCGTCGACGAACGCGGCCATACCGCCGATCTTCTGACACTCCGCGATGATATGCTGCGCGAGCGTCGTTTTCCCCGACGATTCCGGACCGAAAATTTCAATGATGCGCCCGCGCGGAACGCCGAGGATACCGAATGCGAGATCGAGCGAGAGGCACCCCGTAGGGATAACGTCGACACTCGTCCGCTTCGCTTCGCCGAAGCGCATGATTGCGCCATCGCCGAACTTTTCTTTAATCTGATCGATCGCGTCTTGCGCGGCCTGGTGGCGCGGGTCGATCGCTGTGCGTGCTTTGGCCATAGTGATTGGGGTTGGTAATTGGTGGAAGTTAGGGTTTGGTATTTGGGGTTTAGATCGGATACCGAATGCCAAACCCTAAATACCAAATATCGCACATAGGAGTGATGATGACTTCTTTATTTTTGAGGATCTTGGAGTAGCCTGTTCTATTCTTGTTCTATGTCGAAACCTTATCACAAACGCAACTCAAAGGGGGTGGGGATAACGTGTCTGCGGTCCCCAGAAGTTCCTCTGAGGACCGCACGTTGTTTTGAAAACACAAGAGATAAGAAAGGTCATCCGCGAACCCGCTGCGTCTTTACGGAACGGGCGCGAGTACAGCATTAAAATACGGAGGCCCGGCAGGATTCGGCGTGAGATCAAACAGGACTTCTTCCGAGCCGCGATAGAGATGAAGCTCGCCGAGCGGTGCGCCGCATCCGCCGTTATAGCAATCTTCGTTGCCATACCCCTCCCCGTTCGGGAGAAAGACCTGGAACTCGAAGTACGGCGTCCCAGACGGAATCGGCAGCTCGCAGTCGAGCAAACAGTCCGCGGAATTCACGTCAACGCACTCGGTGACCGGACCCCAGGATCGATTCGTCCCGGCGATGTCCGTCCACCACGCTTCAACGTGGAGCGATCCGCAGAGCGGGCTTCGGTAGTCGAGACGTAACGGTGCATCCGTTGCGGATGGAACCGTCGCCGTTCCGCCCGTCGGCTGCACAACGATCATGACGCCGCCGGTCATCGCAGAGCCGCCGGACAATGCCACGCCCCCGGTGTGAACGGATGCGCTTCCGCCGGATGCGGGCGGTGCAACGACAATGCCCCCTGATGGCGTTTCTGGTACTGACGCAGTGCCTCCGAATGGCGCCGGAGTCCCTCCCGTCAAAACCGTCACCGCAGGTGCGCCCCCGGTCGGCATTTGAACGATCGATGCCGTGCCACCATCAGCAAGGTCGCGAGGGCCTGTACCACCGGTCGATGGGATCTCAACGGGCTCGCCTTCGTCCGACGCGGGCGCAGCAGGCGCCTCGCAGATGCACGGCTCGTATGACAATCCATCATCAGCGCAGATTTGCGATCCATCCACGATCTCGCCATTGATCAAGCACGGACAGGTATGCGAGGAACTGGGATCGCATGTCCCATACCGCCTTCCCTCTGTCTCCTCGCTCGCGTCCTCGGTGTCCTGATCTTCATCGGTTCGATCTTCATCGAGCGCATCATCTTCCGTCGAACCCTCATCGTTATCGTCGTCGGCGCTGCCTGCCTCGGGTGCGACCGTTTCGGCATTGCCTTCGAGCAATGGTGCGAGATCTCCGTCCTCCGAGGCTTCCGCCTCTCCCCCGCCGCCACACACCCCATCCAGACACGCGGTCGGCACGGCGCACGTCGTCATTTTCCCTTCCCCGAAGACAACGCTCGACCGAGGACCGGCGACGTCGGAAAGCACGCTCTGAGGAATGGTCACAATGTCCGACCAATCGAATCCGAGCCGCTCGAACACGTCTCCGTTCGCAATCGGGATCCGCTCCTGATCAACACTGACCATTGAGACCTCCGATTCCGCATCTCCCTTCACGAGGGTTCCGGGACGGATGAGCCGATAGCCTTCGGGGTTGTAGAAGCTCTCATACCATTCCGCCGTCAGGCCGTTGTTGATGGGGTTCCGCTGAATGTCCGCTTCCGTAAACCCCCACGAGACATATGCCTCCCAGCGGATGAATTCGAACCGCTCGCCACGGTCGTGGTATGCGATGACGACCGTATTCGTAAACGGACGTCGGTAGATCGTCCACGGACCGCGCGAGGAAATCGGCGGCCGTTCGACGTAGCACCGGATCTCTTCCGCGGACGCCGGAACGGCGATCGACGCATCATACCGATCGGCGATGAAAACGTTATTCGGGATCGGCGCAATGTCCATATCGCCGACGACCTGCCAGCAATTCCCATCCGGATCGAAGAGGATCGAGCCTGATGGATGCCGGACGGTCGGCGCCGCGACAACCGGATCATCGTGAGCTTCCACGAATTCGATCGGATCGATCCAGTCGTCGTGCCGATAGCGTTGCGCGGAATCATCGTACGAGAAATCCTCGCTCCGCCCGTACCCGCGCACGTAGGCGAGCAATTCCGGACTCCGATCGTATCCCGGTGCCGTGAATCGTCCCCTGCGAATGCCGAAATGGATATGATGCCAATCCGTTGTTGTTCCGGCACCGTGCCAGTAGTGATCCACATGACCGATGTACTGACCCTTACGGACGATACTGCCGTGCGGCGGATTGCCGCGCCGTTCCGTCTCGCTATAACTCTGACCCGATTCGCACTGCACGTGGCCGATGAGACTCGTGACGGCCTGTCCGCCCTCCTGAAGTACGTGCTCGATGACGATAAGACAGCCGTCGTACGCGTTATTGCGAGCGTCGTCCGCACCATAT
>Ga0265297_10005441_pt1 | contig 19444 bp, 16 predicted proteins | sample Munlanlwell13791_FD_192502 | JGI IMG/M metagenome (GOLD analysis project Ga0265297, IMG submission 192502) | Leachate microbial communities from a municipal landfill in Southern Ontario, Canada - Leachate well 137-91 | ecosystem: Engineered > Solid waste > Landfill > Unclassified | place...
CTGGTATTATACCTTTATCAGCAAGCATTTGTAATATCTGAACCGCATTGGTAGCAGCACCTTTACGGACATTATCGGCAACAATCCACATATTTAATGTCTTGGAATTATAGAGATCTCTTCTCAGCCTGCCAACAAATACCTCATCTTTTTCAAAAGATAAGAGGGGCATTGGATAAACATTTTGTTCGGGTTCATCCAATACTGTAATACCTTTTGTATCTCTCAATATTTCTCTGATTTCCAACAAATTAAAGTCATTTTCAAATTCCACGTTCACACTTTCTGAATGACAACTGATAACTGGCACCCGGACAACCGTGCATGTTATATTCAAATCGGGCAGACCAAGTATTTTTCTACTTTCATTCATCAATTTAATTTCTTCGGACGAATATCCATTTTCATTGAACATTCCTCCCTGAGCAAGCACATTATGATCAATCGGATAGGGATAATATGCCTCTCCGCGAATTCCTCTGCGTTCATTCATTAACTGATCTATTCCTCTCTTACCGCTTCCTGAAACGGATTGGTAGGTAGAAACGATTACCCTTTTCAACTTGTATTTTAAATGTAAAGGAAATAAGGCAGCAACCAATTGGATTGTAGAGCAATTTGGGTTTGCAATTATTTTGCTGTCTTGATGAAGTTTATGGCCATTAACCTCCGGAACAATTAATGGAATATGATCTGCCATCCGCCAGGCAGAACTATTATCAATAACAAAAGTACCCTTTTCAGCAAATTTTAGAGCCCATTCAACAGAGGCTTCCACTCCAGCTGAAAAGAGAGCCACATCAGTTTCTTGCTCCAGAACATCTGAAACTGTATTTAACGGGAAATTATAGCCTTCAAAATTCATCATGCTGCCTGCTGATTTCTCAGAAGCAGCCAGATAAAGTTCATTGACCTTCACTTGTCTTTCAACCAATACTTGCAGCATTTTTCTTCCCACCAATCCACTGGCTCCAATAATTGCAATTTTCATCGTTTAATTTTTTCTTCAAAATTACATGATTCCCTTTTTATATGTTTTTTTATTTAATTCTTTAAAAATAGGTAACAAACATTTATTTTTGAAGTTAAATTATTCTTTAACATATATGTTTAAAATACTACTCAAACATCTCTTCGCATGTATCTGGTTTAGTTTTCATATCACTTTATTGTTTTCTCAAGTCATTGATCACTTTTCAGATGGCGATTTTATGCATAATCCTGAATGGAATGGCAACTCAGGCAGTTTTATTATAAATGCGGAGAATCAGTTGCAACTTGATACTATTGGAGCATCACAAAAATATCTATACACGCAAAGTGAATTTCTGAGGAATACAGAATGGGAGTTTTGGATAAAGCTCAATTTTGACCCTTCTGCAAATAATGTGTTAAAAATATATCTTGCCAGTGACCAGTCAAATCTTTCAGGGAGTTTACATGGTTATTTTATTAAAATTGGTGAAAACCTTTCCAATGATGCCATTGAATTATACCGGCAAGACGGAGTAGCTGAGAGTCTAATTGGCAGAGGCATTAATGGTAATGTCGCATCAAAGCCGACTTTCAGATTAAAAATTATTTGCGATAGTAGCGGAAATTGGGATATTTTTTCTGACCTGACAGGAGATCAAAAATTTCAAAAGGAGTTCTCCACATTTGATTCTACCTTCAAGAAAAGCTCATTTTTAGGGATATTTTGTAAGTTTACCTCATCAAATTCAAAATCATTCGTTTTTGATGATATTTATGCAGGACCAATGCGAATTGACACAATCCCACCCAAGGCCATTTCCATTTCAGCTGAAAATAGAAGCAGACTCAGGATCGTTTTTAATGAAGAATTAGACACACTTAACCTGAAACCTAATTTCTTCAGACTTCTGACCGGATTTGATTCTGCAAAGAATATTTATATAGTTAATAATACTGAAATCATTGCTGACTTCTACCCTCTTTTATTTAATAAAAATAAAACTAATTTCATTGCTATTGATTCTCTGACTGACATAGTTGGGAACCAAATGACAAAAGCAGATACCCTTTCATTTATTTTCCTGGATATTAGTTATAAAAACCTAGTGATTAATGAGATTATGGCAGATCCTTCACCTTCAATAGATCTCCCTGATAAAGAATTCATTGAGCTATACAACACCTTAGATATTCCCATAAGCTTAAATGGATGGACAGTTGAGGATGGCTCGTCCAAATCAACCATTGGATCAATACAAATTGCACCTCGTGGGTTTATTATTCTCTGCAATGCAAGTGATACCTCGCTTTTCAAAGAATATGGTTTCACTCACGGATTCTTCTTGCCTTCTTTAAATAATTCATTTGACAAAATAGTTCTTAAAGATAATGCAGCAAAAACCATTGATTCAGTTCTATACACAGACTCATGGCATAAAGATATTCTAAAACAAGGTGGCGGTTGGTCCCTGGAACTGATTAATCCCTATTTCAATTGCAAAACTGATGAAAACAACTGGCTATCATCCTCAAGTACCAAAGGTGGTTCTCCAGGTGAAGTGAACTCTGTTATAGATACATCAATAGATTTGAGATCTCCGATAATCAGAGAATTATTTATTATTGACAGCAATCAAATTCTTGTCCTATTCAATGAGAAGCTTAATCCAAGCAATCCCCCTCTGGCTGAGGATATTTCCATAACAAACCTAAGTAAAAAGACGATGATCTACCAAGTTACTGAAGCTTTTTATGAAGCATCGGAACCGACATCATTACCAATTACTTTTAACCATAATTTACTTGAAAACTGCAAATATAAACTTGAAATTAAAGATGTAAATGATTGCCAGCAACCCCCGGTAAGTGGCTTGGCAAATAAATTGTTTTTTATACCTGACAAAGTTGATAGTTTTGATATCGTCATTAATGAAATCCTTTTTAATCCACATCCCTATTCATTTGATTTTATTGAACTTTACAACCGATCAAATAAAATAATTGATTTAAAAACCCTGTTTATAGCAAACCTTGATGACAGCCTTCGGTTGAAGCAAATTGAGAAAATAACTGATAGCAGTATCATTTTCGAACCGGACAATTTTTTCGTTCTTACGGAAAATCCGGAAGATATTAAAAACAGGTACCTCGTAAAATACCCTGAAAAGATTCTGCAAATATCAAAACTACCGTCTTTTTCAGATGACAAAGGAAATGCAGTGATCTTGGATTCCAATCTGAGAATCATTGATTATTTATCGTATAACAGTCAAATGCATTTCCAACTGATGGATAATGAAGAAGGTGTAAGTCTCGAGCGAGTAGATCCGGAGCAATCAACCCAAATGAGCTCAAATTGGAAATCCGCTTCCTCATCTTCCGGGTATGCGACACCAACCTATAAAAATTCACAGCAATCTGATATAATCTTTAAAAAGGATGAGATATGTATTGAACCTGAAATTTTTAGCCCTGACAACGATGGTATTAACGATTATTTAAAAATAAGTTATCATTTTCAGAAAGGGGAAAATTTTGGCACAATACGCATTTTTGATCTTTCCGGGAAATTAGTAAAGAACCTTGCTCAAAATGATTTATTTGGTATAGAAGGTTTTTTTACATGGGGAGGCACTGATGATGATGAAAGAGGTTTAACATCCGGTATTTACATCATTGTGATCGAAGTAGTAAATTCAGAGGGAAGTGTTAAAAAATGGAAAAAAAGTTGCACTTTGGCCAGGTAAGAGCTTTAGATCCCGCTTAATCATTCTAATCCTGACCCAATGTAACCTGAAAAGTTTGTGTAAAATCTATAAAAAGATTTATATTACTTCACCGTTTTTAAGAATGAAAAGGAAATTGAAAATTGACATTAATTTCTAAAATCTGTTAAAGAAGACATCATTTTTTGGCGCGCATTAAATATTCTGCTTTTAACAGTTCCAATAAGAAGATTGTTTTTATCCGCAATTTCATTATATTTATACCCCATCATATGCATTGTAAAAGGGATTCGAAATTCATCTTCAAGTTCATTGATAACCTTTTCTATTTCCTTGACAGATAATTCAATATCACCGGCAACAACATATCTGGAATTATTCGCATCCAACTGATACGGATCATCAACATAGGTCATCTCTGCCGAAGATTTATATTTTCTCCTGTACTCATTGATAAAAATATTCCTCATAATGGTATAAATCCATGCCTTCAGATTTCTGTAATCAGTCATCTTCTCCCTGTATTTAAACGCCCTCAGGTAAGTTTCCTGAAAAAGGTCATTAGCATCATCTTTATCCGATGTCAGACTTAAAGCAAAGTATTTTAGCTTATCGCTGAAACTTAAAATATGTTGGTTAAATTCTATTGCTGTCATAATCCTTATTTTTTGTTTAATTTTTTTTAGATTTAATTAAACAATTATCGTGCAAATAATAATTACTCTCTATATTAAATAACATTTATAATCTTTTATAAATTTTATTTAATTGATTTTTAATTATTTAAAAATTATGAATTTTATCCAAATCTGTGATTTTTTCAATTATATTGATGTTTGAAGGAAGAACACCATCGCTATGGTTTACACTCCTTCCCGTAATATATATGGTATAATCAGGAAAACTTAGTGAAAGTTTTTTCAGATATTCATTCAGATTGAAATCGAAATAGGCATTAACAAAAGAGGTCAGCAAACAATTTGCGTTAATCTTATCTGAAAGATTAACAATATCTTGCAGAGGAGTGGACTGTCCAAGGTAAAATACGGAATGTCCTCGTTTTTTTAATAGAAAATGATAAACCAACAAACCAATTTCGTGATATTCCCCTTCAGGAAGGAAGAGAATAAAGGATTTGGAGGAAGGAGTTTTAACGACAGGCAAACTGTCAATAGCCACTATTATTTTTTGACGAATCAGATTTGATATAAAATGTTCATGGACAGGAGTTATGGTTCCTGTCTGCCAAAGTATTCCAAGATGCTCTAAAAACGGGTAAATAAGAATTTTAACAGTTTCTTCAATACCATTTACTAATATACAGTGATTCAGAATTTTATCAAAGGATGTTTCGTCCAGTTCAACCGTAGCCATAATAAGCTGGTCCATGTAAGAGGTCAAATCCTTATTTTGTGCAGTAAGATGGGTAACGGTTCTGGAAATCTCCTCAGGACTCATTGCGGCCAGTTTTGAGATTTTAAATCCATGCTGATTCAATAATGAAATATTCATCAGCAATTTCAACTGTTCATCTGTGTAATAACGAATATTGGAATCAAGCCGTGAAGGATTTAGTATTTTATAACGGCTTTCCCAAATTCGGATCGTATGTGCTTTAATCCCCGTTAACCTTTCAATATCTTTAATAGAATACGTTGACATTATTACATTTAATACTTTAAACAAAAGTAAAAGCATTTTGTTTATTATTCCAAAATTTACTTTAAACATTTTATTAATTTTGTGATTAATTAACAATAGTTGATTTCTAACTATTTTTGCTGGCTTAATATTAATAAGGAAAAAAACCGAAGTGTATGTTTGAGAATCTTACCGATAAACTTGAAAGCGCATTTAAAACGCTACGTGGTCAAGGGCGAATTACAGAGATTAATATTGCCCAAACATTAAAAGAAATAAGAAAAGCGTTAATTGATGCAGATGTAAATTATAAAATAGCCAAAGATTTCACTGAAGAAGTTAAAGTAAAGGCATTGGGTGCAAATGTCATTAATGCTGTTTCCCCGGGACAATTAATGATAAAAATCGTATTTGACGAGCTAGTCACTCTAATGGGCAGTACAAGAAAGGATATAAATTTACAAGGCAGTCCTGCAGTTATATTATTGGCCGGACTTCAGGGAAGTGGAAAAACGACATTTGCAGCGAAGCTTGCTCACCACCTTCAGCAAAAAGGGAAGCATCCTATGCTTGTTGCCTGCGACATATACCGTCCTGCAGCTATAGAACAATTAAAGATACTTGGAAGCCAGGTCAATATTCCGGTGTACAGTGAGGAAGAATCAAAAGATGTGGTGTCAATAAGTCGCAATGCCCTCGCACAAGCAAGAGACAGTGGTCGTAACGTTTTAATAATTGATACTGCCGGACGTCTTTCGATAGATGAACAAATGATGAACGAAATATCCAATGTCAGAAAAGCCATCAATCCATCTGAAGTTTTATTTGTTGTTGACAGTATGACAGGTCAGGATGCTGTAAATACCGCAATTGCATTTAATGAAAAACTTGATTTTGATGGTGTAGTTCTCACAAAACTGGACGGAGATACCAGAGGTGGTGCTGCTATTTCAATTCTCAAAGCTGTTGAGAAACCCATTAAATTTGTGGGAATTGGAGAAAAGCTGGATGCAATTGACATTTTCTATCCTGACCGTATGGCCAACAGGATTTTAGGAATGGGCGACATTGTTTCGTTTGTTGAGAAAGCACAGCAGGTTTTTGACGAACAGGAAACCCGAAAACTGCAAAAGAAAATTCGGCAAAGTCAATTTGATTTTGAGGATTTGTTAAGCCAGATGAAACAAATAAAGAAAATGGGCAACATCAAAGACCTGATGTCTATGATACCGGGTGTAAATAAAATGGTCAAAAATGAAGAAATTGACAACGATTCTCTCAAACACATTGAAGCCATTATTCAGAGTATGACCCCCAAGGAAAGAAAAAATCCGGATCTGCTCAATGGAACGAGACGAAAAAGGATAGCCTTTGGTAGCGGAACCACTGTTCAGGAGGTGAATCAGCTTGTAAAACAGTTGGAAATGATGCGTAAAATGATGAAGAAAATGAACCAGCCCGGACTAAAAGGAAAAATCCCAAGAGGTTTTCCAATTTAAAAATTAAATTTTCAAATTTGTTAATTAGTAAGATATTTGCACAAAATTTAAAACATTCAATTTTACAAAAAAATGGCAGTTAAGATACGATTGCAAAGAAAAGGGAGAAAGAAAGCACCATTTTACTTTATTGTTGTGGCGGATACCCGCTCTCCCAGAGATGGCAGGAGCATTGAGAGGATAGGGTCTTATAACCCTGTACCCAAGCTTGCCCAGGTAGATGTTGATATTGAGAGAGCTATTTATTGGCTCGAACAGGGTGCTACACCTACCAAAACTGTTCGCTCATTACTATCCGGTCAAGGTGTTTTATTCAGAAAACATCTTTTACGTGGTGTAAAAATGGGCATTTTAACTCTTGAAGACGCTGATATTAAATTTGCTGAATACATTAAAGAAAAAGAAAGTAAAAGGCAAAAAGAAGTTGAAAAGATAAAGTCTTCAGAAGATAAGATGCACAAAGCCTCGTTGGAAAAAGAATCCAAAATTAATGAAAAGAGGATTAAAGAGTTAATGGAAAAGAGACAGGCAGAACTTAAAAAGAAACAACCAGCACAACATACTGAATCGGAAGAGGTAGCTGCTGATGAAAGTCACGAATCCACTGACTCCGAACTTGCTGCAGATGCAGGAGAACAGGAAACATCCGAAGAAAGCAATTAGGATTTTAATTTCTTTTTTAACATAATCCATGCTTGTTATTAATAACACCATACAGGCTGGTTTTTTATCCAAAAGCCATGGTTATGGTGGTGAAATTCGTGCACTTCTGAAAGATAATGTACGATTGATTAAAAAATTCCCAAGTTTCTTGTTTTTAAAAATTAATAATAAACTTGTTCCTTTTTACATTGAAAAGGTTGAAGTCCTAAACCAAAACACCTTTCTGATCAAACTTGAAGATGTTGGCAGTAAAGAAGAAGCTTCATTATATACCGGTGAAATGTTTTATCTTGAAAATAAATATTGCAAATCTGCCAACAATTTTGACCCTGAGGTACTGATCCATTATACCGTTTTTAATCAGGATGGTATTAGCAGGGGAATTATTAAAGATGTAATTGATAATCCCGGGCATTATTTACTGGAACTTGATGATGGAAGCCTTTTGCCTCTTCATAATGAACTTATTTTGGAAATAAATGAAAGTGAAAAGAAAATCAAGCTGATTATTGCTGAAGGATTATAGGAAAATATGGAAACATTTATAGCCGGAGACCGGGTTGAATTCATTGACGATAAAACACAAGGAGTCGTGATGTCGGTAATTGACAAAGATCAATTATTGATCCTTCTTGACGAAGGCCTTGAAATCCCGGTTTATAAAAGCAAACTGATCAAAATATCAAGCTTTAAAGGCACTCCATCCAGCCTTGAAGAAAAATACAAAGAGGACATCATTGTACCGGTGAAAATAAGCAAAGAGACTACAGGTATTTTCATTGCCATTAATAAATCAAACACAAACCATCTGGAATATAATTTATTGAATGACACCTGCAATTACCTGTATTTCACCTTTTACTGCGAAGAAAACTCCGGTATAAAAGCACTGACACGGGGACAATTAATCCCTTTTCATTATAGCCTGATACATAAGCAAGCATTGACTCCTGATGCAGAATTAAGCCGATACACCATTTGTCTTCTGCCTTTTAATGAGTTGGAAGAGCGTATTCAAAAACCTCTTGTTTTAAACTTTTCTCCTTCACCAAAACATATCGGTGTCCATAATCCAGTTGCGCCACTCCTCAACAAAAGAGCATTGCTAATACCCCTTCGGTCGTCTGCCGAGGAGAAAAAAAGCCAAAAACCAATATTCCAAAATAAAACAATAGAATTGCAGGAACTTCCAAAATCCGGTTTCGTTGATGTTGAAAAACCTGACTTTATTATTGACCTCCACATTGAGAAAATTCATTCAGGTTACGCATTAATGACCCGGCAAGAAATATTCAATTATCAAGTTGATTATTTTCAAAATTCATTGGATAAAGCAATTGCCCTTGGATATAACAAAATCGTTTTTATACATGGAATTGGAGTAAATACGCTAAAGTCAAAAATTGTGGAAATACTTAAGAAAAATTCCTCAGTGGGCAGTTTTGGAGATGCAGATATACGGAAGTATGGTTTTGGTGCAACTGAAGTCGCTATTAAAAATTAAAGTATCTTGTTTTTATAAAACAACCCTACTTATAAAAATAATACCCTCTGGGAATGGCAAAAGATTTGATATCAGGGACAAATTCACATTAGAAAAGATACATTTTGTCTCAAAAATATTATGTTATTTTGTGTGATAAATAAATACCAATTCAATTGTTATGAAATTCGTTTTAAAATCTTTTTTTCAAATTCTTGTATTTATCTTTATTGTTTTCGAGGTCCATGGACAACAAATACAAAAATTGAGGGTGTATTTTAAAGACAAAGGGACTATTGATTTTAATCCTTACCAATACTTTGACCCTAAAACTATTGAAAACCGACAAAAACAGAATTTACCTCTTTATGATATTTCTGATGCTCCTGTTTCCCGGGACTATATTGTTAAGGTGAATACCATTGCCGACAGTACAGGATTTGCCAGCAGATGGTTTAATTTTATCGTAAGCTGGATTTCCTCTGAACTGCAGTATCAACAGCTAACATCTTTAGATTTTGTAGATCATATTGAAATCATTCCAACAGTTACGGTCATTTATACAAATGATCCCGGTATTTATGATATAAACAATAGCAATGATGATGATCCTGAAAACCTGATGAAGAGACAAATTGAAAGGATGGGTGCTTCCTGTTTCAGGGCAGAAGGAATAAATGGAAAGGGAGTGCGAATTGCTGTTTTTGATGGAGGATTTCCGAATGTTGACCAACATGAAGCCTTCTCCCATTTAAGAAACGAAGGCAGGATCATCAAAACATGGGATTTTATTAAAAACAAGGAGTATGTTTATTATGGCAATACACATGGGAGAATGACATTAGCGTGTATAGCGGGAATATGGAAAGGGCAGGATATGGGATTGGCTACGGGATCTGAGTTTTTATTAGCCAAAACAGAAATTGAAAGGGAACCTTATTCGGAGGAGGAGCATTGGTTAGCAGCTGCTGAATGGGCTGATAAAAATGGAGCCAATATAATCAGCAGTTCACTCGGTTACGGTTACAACCGGTATTTCACTTCCGACATGGACGGCAAGAGCAGTCTCGTAGTAAAAGCTGCCCAAGTTGCTGCCCGAAAAGGAATATTGGTCATTAATTCAGCAGGAAACGAGGCAGATTCAAAATGGAAAGGGATCATCACTCCCTCAGATGGTGACAGTGTGCTTGCAATCGGAGGAATAAGCCCTGAAACTGACTATCATATTAATTTCAGTTCTTTTGGCCCTACTGCCGACAAACGTCTGAAACCGAATGTTTGTGCCTTCGGGCATGTGATGAGCCTTTCGGAACATGGATTAAAAGAAGCTGATGGTACTTCATTTTCCTGTCCTTTGGTTAGCGGATTTGCCGCCTGTGCATGGCAAAAGTTACCTGACCTGAATAACATGCAACTTTTCAGAGAAATCGAGAAATCTGGAGATCTTTACCCCTATTATGATTATGCTCATGGTTACGGAGTTCCCCAAGCTAAGTATTTTACCCAAAAGGAGAAAGATAAGATCGAACGTACCTTTTACTTTAAGGAATCGGAAAATGATATTATAATCACTGTTTTACCCAAGGTTTTAAATGACTCCAATAATCTTTTAGCAGCGAATTACATGTATTATCATCTGTCCGACTCAGATAGCTACTTATCCGAGTTCAACATTATCATTGTAAAACAAAGAGAGCCATTGATCATATCCCGCAAGGAAGGACAAATTTTACGGGTTTTTTACCGCTCTTTTACAGATGAATTTAAAATGTAAGCCATGAAACCCAGATTCATTATAACATTTGTATGTATTTTATTTTCAAGTATTACCTTCTCTCAAGAATACGTTTTACAGGAAAAAACTACGGATTTCAGTGACATTGGAAAAGAAGGGCCGAATCTCTTCAAATACACCTTCTGGTATTTTAATTCAACCTATTCTTTTGGGGATAATAAAAAAGGAGCAGAATTAAGTCCTTTGGCACTTCATAATTCTAATTTCGGAACCCGGTTAAAGCTAAAACTGAACAAATACCTGGCTTTCGGATTGGGACTTAATTTCCATTCTTCTACTTTTCCAATTAAACAAAACAGTGATAAAATTGTACCGGATACCATGATTTATAAAAAACAAATTATTGAACTACGGTCTCCTGGAGCAGAAGCATTTATACGAATCAACTTCAACAAAAGAAGAGGAAATATGATAGGGACATTCCTTGATTTTGGCGTTTTAGGAGAACACAACACATTTTCAACAATAAGTAACACCTATTACAAAGACGCCCAAAAGCACATTGAAAAGATCAGAAAGATTTCATTTATTGAACCTTTTACCGGTTTTGCAGTTGTCCGATTTGGCCACAACTTTTTTTCTGTGACGGCCAGTTATCGGCTGACCGCTCTTTTTAAGCCATCCTATAATTTCCCTGAACTTCCTGTTTATTCTGTTGGACTGGAATTAAGCACCCATAAATGAATAGTGTAAAAGGAATACCTCTTGCTCCGATATGTTTGTTTGTTTATAACAGGCCCATTCACACTTTATCTACTCTACAGAGTTTAAAGAATTGCCACCTAGCCAAAGACAGCATTTTATACATATATGCAGATGGACAAAAGCCGGATGCTTCCGAAGATCAAATACAGAAAATCAACAATGTAAGAGAAATCATCCGGAGCGATACATGGTGCAAGGAAGTTCATATTTATGAGTCAGAAATAAATTTGGGTCTTGCCAAATCTATTATCAAAGGAATTGGAGAAGTGACCGACAAACATGATAAAGCCATTATCATTGAAGACGATTTGCAGTTATCCCCTTCTTTCCTTGAGTTTATGAACGAAGCCCTTGATTATTACGAAGCCAACAAAGCCGTCATGCATATTGCTGGTTTCACTCCTCATGTAAAAGGCATTCTGCCTGAAACATTTTTCTTTCCTGTTCCTACATGCTGGGGATGGGCAACGTGGCGAAGAGCATGGCAGCATTTCAATCCTGATGCAGCAGATCTTTTACCCAAAGTTCTTAATAAAGGTAAACGCCAATTTGATTTTAATTACAGCATCAACTATGTTCGAATGTTAAAACGCAATGTGAACCACAAAGTAGATTCATGGTTTATCAGATGGTATGCCAGCATTTATCTGGAAAACGGGCTCTGTCTTCACCCCGGAAAATCATTGGTGCGCAACACAGGACTTGACCATAGCGGTATCAATAGCTATAAATCGAAAGTTTTTGAAACACAAATTGCTGATAAAATTCTGATCAATGAGATCCCTTTTGAATTTTCTAAAAGGATCATTAAAAGATATATTTGTTTCAACTGGAAAGTAAAATTCAGGCATATCCCTGAATACGCTTGGAGAGTGCTAACAAGACAATTGGATACCTAAACCCTTTATTTGATGTACTATTGGAAATCAAACCTCTGTATATAGATTATTTACAGGCTTTTCAAGACAGAGAGCACTCAAGGAAATTAACTATCGCTACCTTTGCTTATGCATAAGAAACCTCTTATATCCATAATAACAGTAACTTTCAATGCTGTCAACGTATTGGAATCAACAATTTTAAGCATTATACATCAGACTTTTACTGATTTTGAATATATCATTGTTGACGGAAACAGTAGCGATGGAACACAGGATATTATAAAAAAATACAAAGACAAAATTAGCAAGATACTGATTGAAAACGACAATGGACTTTATGATGCCATGAATAAAGCAATACGGATAGCTGAAGGGGAATATCTTTGGTTTTTAAATGCCGGTGACCAAATGTTTGACGATTACACGCTGCTAAACCTGTTTAAGCATGAGCCCATAGCCGATATTATTTACAGCGACACTTTGGTAGTTACATATGAAGGTCATAGTGTCGGGCTACTCAGTGAACTCACCCACAACAATGCTCCTCAACATCTCCGTTGGACAGATATGAAAAGAGGGATGGTTGTTTGTCACCAATCCTTTATTGTAAAAAAGGAAATTGCTCCGGAATACAATTTAAAATATAAACTAAGCAGTGATGTTGACTGGGTAATTACATGTCTCAAAAGGTCAAAATCCGTTGAGCTAAGTGAAAAAATCCTCACTAAATTCCTCAATGCAGGTTTAAGCAAGCAGCATCTCAGGGCTGCAATGAAAGAGCGATATGTAATTCTTCAAAACCATTTTGGTTTTGCACCCAATTTATATAACCACATTTATATGCTCATTCGTTATATGACAAAGGGCAGAAAAAGTAAGGTGTAAACAAACTCATCATTCTTTAATGTGAATTAAGATTTGTTATGCAGATTACAATTACTTGTTATCTTTGTTGTTTAAAAGTTAAAACAATTTTTTAGAAAAATTTAAAGAAACATGGATTTAAAAGACTTTATAGCAATAAGAGGCAAAGGTGATTTATACAGGGTGATGTCCAAATCGAATAAAGGGATTATCGTTGAGACGCTGAATGAAAAGAGAACTAAATTTAAAGTACAGCCCAACCTTCAGGTATTAGTACTGAATGATGTTACAATTTATGCCAGTAAAGGTGAAGATATCCGGCTTGAAGATATTTTTATAAAGCTTAATGAAAAAGCCGGTAATAGTCTGCAGCTTGATTTAAAATCTGATTCCGTTGAATTAATTGACCTCTTTAAAGAAGTCGCTCCTGATTATGACCATGAAAAAGTTTATCTTTCGGACATGAAAAAAACTTTTCGTTGGTATATGACTTTATGCCACTTTTATCCAAATTTATTTGAAGACCTCAAAAAATCCATTGAGGAGAAAAACACTCAGGAAACACAGAATGACGCTGCCATAGAAGAGACTCCCAAAACAACTGAAGTAAAAGTTCCGGAGGTCAAGAAAGAAAAACAAACAAAAAGCAAGTCGAAAACCGGCAGTAAATAGTTAATAACACCTTATTTCTTATTATAATTCCACTTATTGCTATGAAGATTATTTGTGTTGGCCGCAATTATATTGACCACGTCAACGAATTAAATAACAAGATACCCGAAGAACCTGCGATTTTCCTCAAGCCTGAAAGTGCATTGATCACCGGAGAACAAGTGTTCATTATACCTGACTTTTCCAGAGAAATTCATCATGAAGTGGAGCTTGTCTTAAAGGTATCCCGAAAAGGAAAAAATATTTCAGAAGCTGATGCAATTCGTTATATTAACGAGATAACTACTGGCATTGATTTCACAGCACGAGATATACAAGACAAATTAAAAGAAAAAAGATTAAGCTGGGAACTTTCCAAGGCATTTGACAAAGCTGCAGCCATTGGTGAATTTTTACCACTTCCCTCTGTTGGCCATCCTGATCAGATTGCATTCCGATTGTTGATCAATAATGAGTTACGCCAATCAGGGAATAGTAAGGATATGATTTTCAGTTTTGAAAAAATAATCTGTTTTATCTCTCATTACTTTACTCTGGAAGAGGGCGACCTGATTTTTACCGGTACACCTGCCGGAGTTGGGCCTGTAAAAAGCGGTGATGTGCTGAAAGCCTATCTTAACAATATCCAACTTTTACAACTTGATATTCGATGAAAAAACTGCAGATTCGTCTATTTCTGTTTTTAATTATTGTATTGTCAAACAGTATTTTGTATGGGCAGGAAGATTTCCCAAAAGGTTATTTCGGTCCTCCACTTCCAATACCCCTTTCCCTTTCAGGGTCATTCAGTGAATTGCGAAACAATCACTTTCATGGAGGAATTGATATACGTACCAACAGCCAGGAAGGCATTCCTATTCTTGCCATAGCTGATGGATTTGTATCAAGAGTAAGGGTTGCCGGTTCTGGTTATGGCAATATGATTTTTGTTGAACATCCGATAGGATACACCTCCGTTTGCACTCATCTGTCGCGATTTGCTCCCCAAATCGCTGCACTCATTAAAGAAAAGCAATATGAACATGAGACTTTTGAGATCACTCTTGAATTGGGCAAAGATCTTTTTCCGGTAAAAAAAGGAGATACCATTGCCTTTTCAGGCAATTCTGGTCATTCGCTGGCACCTCATCTGCATTTTGAAATCAGGGAAACAAAATCAAACTGGGTAATCAATCCGTTGTTTTGCAATTTCAATCTCACAGACAACATTAAACCACAGATACTTTCCGTAAAAATATATCCATTAGATCATAAAAGTGCAATAAAAGTCGAATACAATGGTAAAAACGGGCCATATACTCGTATATACTTCAAACCTGTAGAATTCAAAACTTATCTCCGAAACGGGGAATATGTTCTAAGCGGTGTAAAACAAGTATTTACCACAGGCAACATTGGCATTGCTGCGGAATTTCGAGACCAGATCAATGGCTCAGGAAATATTCTCGACATATACAGTGTTGATCTTTCGTGCAATAACAAATTAATATACCGCCAGATACGAAAGACATTCAGCCTTGACGATACACGTTATATCAATGCACATCGGGATTATGAAGCAAAAGTATTGTATAAACGCCAGTTTCAGCGCTTGTGGGTATTATCAAACAACAAAATTTCTTTTTATGAAAATCTGATCAACAGAGGGATTATCAATTTAAAGGAAGGAGATTCCATCAAAACACAAATTACCGCTTCTGATTATTTCAACAACATAGTATCCCTTTCATTTCCAATGTGTTATTTTTCACTTGCCGACAGTTTGTTCCCCGTGGAAAGTGACACATCCTATCAAAAATACTTTTACGCCAAACGACCGAATCTTTTTAGCAGTGAAGGTATTGAACTTTTTTTTCTTGAAAATTCTTTCTATGAGGACTTAAAGTTTCAATACCGGAAAAGTCCTTCCAAATCCTGGCTCTATTCTGATGTTCATCATATTCACAACAATAAAACACCCATTCAGTATCCATATACCATCAGAATAAAAGCAGATAAAATACCTGAGCGGCTGCGTTCCAAAGCCCTGATCGCTGAAGTTTGGAATTCCTCTTACAACTCAATGGGAGGGAGTTATAAGGATGGTTATGTTGAAGCCAAAGTAAAAATGTTTGGCTCCTATGCCATTATGGTTGATACACTTGCCCCTGTTGTCCAGACTTTAAATTTTTGGAACAATTCAAATATAGCCTACCTTCCTGAAATCCGCATTAGCATATATGATAAGCTTTCAGGCATAAAATTATACAGGGCAACTATTGACGGGAAATGGATACTAATGGAATATGATGAAAAACGCAATTTGCTATATCATAAATTTGATGAACATACATCAAAGGGCGAACATATTTTCAATTTGGTTGTTACAGATGAAAAAGATAATTTCAAAGAGATAAACCTTAAATTTATAAGATAATGACCCATTTAAAAATTGGAGATAAGGCACCTGAATTCAAAACAGTCAACCAGCATGGTGAAATCCTGAATTTGTCAGATTTCAAAGGAAAGAAACTCGTTTTATATTTTTACCCGAAGGATAATACCCCGGGATGCACGGATGAAGCCTGTAATTTGCGTGATAATCACAACCAGCTGCTTCAATCGGGATACAAAGTAATCGGAGTCAGTCCCGACAGTGAAAAATCCCATCTGAAGTTCAGTGACAAATTTTCACTTCCTTTTGATCTTCTTTCAGATACAGAAACAAAAATCTGTCAGGATTATGGTGTTTGGGTCGAAAAATCCATGTATGGAAAAAAATATATGGGTGTCGCCCGTACTACTTTTTTAATCAATGAGCAAGGAGTTATTGAAAAAATAATTGATAAAGTGGACACAAAGAATCATGCAGTACAAGTGTTGGGATAATTTGATTACCGGTCAGATTTGACTTCTTTTATTTAAACAATAAGGGACGTTCCGGCTTTTATTGCAATCAGAACCCTGATTCACTCAACTCTCCTGTATTGATATAAATCGTATAATTACCTGCATCTATATTGCTAAAGAAGAACTCTCCTTTTGCATCCGAAGTAGTAGTGGTGATTAATTGTCCTATGTCATTCATGAGAAGCACTTCCAGATTGGCTCTGAGCGTTTTGTCTTTTGAAATTCGTCCCTTTATTTCATCGCTTGAAGCGTTAACGGTCACCCCTTTTATTTCAATCTGATAACTTCCAGGATCAATATTCTCAAAAAAGAATACGCCCTTTTGATCCGTCTTCTGTGTTTGAACGATTTCGCCTGCCGGCATTTTTTTCAAGGATACGTCAATATCACGTATAGGTCTTTCTGAAACAGAGATACTGCCTTTGATTTTTGCTTTTTCAGCAGCAACAAAACCTAAGGTAATCAAGATGGCCACCAACATTAATAACTCTTTCTTCATATATTCTTTATTAATTAAAAGTCGTAACAGGTTCTCAATATTTCGATTAAGCAACAAAACACCAGTATTTACTCCACAATAACTTTAAATATCCTCCTTCCTTTTGCAGTTTGTAAAAACAACAAATACAATCCTTCAGAAACCCCATTCTCCAGTTTTATTTCATGAATTGCCCCTTCCCTGCCCGAACAATCTTTTTGATAGATTTCCTTACCATTAATGCTGGTTATTCGAATGGATTGAATTTCTTCATCGGATGCTTTTATAAAGAATGATCCTTTATTTGGATTTGGGAATACCAGAATATCAGATACCCTGCCATTTTCGCTAATAGCATTGACAACATTAACCTGATTCACTGTTTTTGTAATTCCGCAACCATTAAACAAATTCAACTCAACCACATATTTACCCGCTTTATCGTATTTATGATGTGCAACCCATTTACTCATCGTATCGAAATTATCGTCTCCAAAGTACCAGATAAACTGAGCAAAATTGGATGAAGTGTTGCTGAAGGTATAATAAAGGCCTGAATCTTTGACAGTGAATGAGGCTGAAGGATTAGCAGTATGAACATAGGCAGTAACCGGGACTCTCTCGCTTTTACAAACTTCAGGATCAACAATTTCCCAGTCATAAAAATAGTAATAATAATATGCACTGGCTGAAGTATTTCCTGTGATGGATAATACTCCCGGAATTTCATAAGGATATGCCGCACCTGCTGCATTGCGGTATAGATTGCACATATCGGAAGTAACCAGTTTCAAATCCATTCCAACGGGCAGTTCAAAATTCAAGGTGATCCTTTTAGTACCTCCGGTGATATTGATGGTTGTATCATGAAGAGTAAATCCATCCTTGTCTTTCAATTCAATCTTTCTATCTTTGGTTCCACTTGCACTGACAAGTACTGATTTCAGTATAACTGTTTTAAAGCAACTGAAAATAAGGCCTTGCTCGGTGGCATAATTATAAAATCCTCCATATCCGATACTGTTATCCGTAGGTCCCGCACGATGTAGTGAAGCATTGCTTTGTACGTAATAGGTTCTGTCCTGAGTCAGATTTGGTGTGGTAAATCTTGTGCCTTTGTACAGCAATGAGCCGCCTGTCAATGAATCGTACCATTCAACTGTACCCGGACAGTTGGCAAACAGGTTTACCGACCCGGAATTACAAATTGAACCATCTATTGTATAAGGATGTGCCGGATACGCTATACTGACATAATCTCTTTTTTCAAAGGTATCTTTTCCATAGGCATTTGATACAATGAGCCTTACATCGTATTGCCCATTTGCAACATAATGGTGGTCAGGATTCTGCAAAGTTGACGTATTTCCATCACCGAAATCCCATTCCCATGCAGTCGGGTAATTTCTGGACATATCCCTGAAGCTCATTAAACCGCTGCAGCTTTCGGTATTCATAACTTTTAAATTAGCAACCGGAACCATTGCGTTTTTATTGCAATAAAAATAAAGCTCATACCCTTGTTTCTGCAATCCCTGATCCGTACGTTGACGAAGGGTAATTGCAGGACCGGAGGATGTGATCGTACCTCCGTTTGGCAGATCCGAACCGGAAAATGATCCGATCAAAGGAGAGGAGGTGTTCGGGCCATCATAGATCATCAGACTATCATAGCCGTTTTCAAAGTCGAAAAGTGTAAACTGTAGCGTAACATTATCAGCTCCGGCCGGAGTGATGCTTACAACACCATCCGTTTGATTGCTGTAAAAACTGCTTCCTCCATTATCATATAAAATACCAAAACAGTGAGTGATATTCAAATTTGTACTTGTCGGTGAAAAGAACTGACAGTTTTCATCAATATAAAGCTGGGAAGTAATGGTGCTGCTTCCGGCAGAACCACTTACCTGCAAGGTAATATTTTTAATGCCCGATGTTGCATAAACCACCTTGTGCGGACCGATAGTGGAGGCTGTTTGAGGATACGCATTTTCTCCGAAATCCCATGTATAATTTTGAATTACACCTTTTGAAGAATTGCTGAAAGTTATTTCATTATCAACGCAGTAATTATTAGCTTGTGTAAAAAACCTTGCACGGGGACAACCTCCGGTAACGGGAATATTGACAATGTACGGGCGATAATTTGTTTTTGAAATAGTGATGATCGCAT
>Ga0265297_10005442_pt1 | contig 19442 bp, 13 predicted proteins | sample Munlanlwell13791_FD_192502 | JGI IMG/M metagenome (GOLD analysis project Ga0265297, IMG submission 192502) | Leachate microbial communities from a municipal landfill in Southern Ontario, Canada - Leachate well 137-91 | ecosystem: Engineered > Solid waste > Landfill > Unclassified | place...
TACGTCCAGATGGTAAGGCCCAGGTAGTAATCGATTATGTTGATGACAAACCGCATCAAGTCTCTACCATTATCATGGCAGTGCCTTGTGACCCAAAAATTAGTAAACAACAACTAGAAAGTGATCTTTGGGACAAAGTAATCGTGCCGGCTGTGAAAAAATATTTACCCAGACAAGTTCTAAATAAAAAGGAAATCAAATTAATTATTAATGGTACTGGAGCTTGGGAAATTGGCGGTCCAGCTTCTGATACTGGTTTAACTGGGCGCAAGATCATCATTGATACCTATGGCGGTATGGGTCGTCATGGTGGTGGCTGTTTTTCTGGTAAAGATCCAAGTAAAGTGGATCGTAGTGCGGCTTATGCTTGTCGATTTTTAGCTAAGAACATAGTTGCTAAAGGATTGGCAGAGCGCTTAGAATTGCAAGTTGCTTACGTAATTGGTCAGGCAAAGCCTGTTTCTTTCAATGTGGAAACTTTTGGGACCGGCAAAGTCAGTGATCAAGAAATTAAAGCATACGCCCTAAGTTTATTAGATATGTCTGTAGGAAATATTATCGAGAAACTAGATTTGCGCCGACCTATCTTTGCTAAAACAGCAGCTTATGGTCACTTCGGCAGAGCAGACTTTAGCTGGGAAAAAATCGTTTAGGAACAAATAGAAACCAAAAACCCCACCAAGAAAAGGTGGGGTTTTGATTCATCAGCGGTTAGTTTTTAACTTTTAATTTTTAGTTTTTTTGGTTGAGCTAGAGCAGATTTTTGGAATTCTACTTTAAGTACTCCATTTTTGATTTCTGCCTCTGGTTCTTTACTCAAATCAACATCGCCTGGAATAGCTACTTTATATGAGTAAGAGAAAGATGAGCGACTGTAATATTTACGCTCCTCATCTGACTTTTCTTCTTGTTTTTTAGCTTGAATCCACAGCACGCCTTTTTCAAAAGTGAGATCGACGTCTTCATTGGCGACACCAGCCACATTGGCTTCAACCACGACTTTGTTTTTGCTCTCATAGACATTGAGATGGCTATTGCTTTGATCGAATGCGTCGTCATCCCAGATATCTGGCCAACGGTTTAACATAGCTGACAGAGGGCTATATCTAATAATTGACATAATGTTTCCTCCTTTTTTGACTAATTTATACTTTTTGGCAATCGCTATAGTCGATTGCTAAGTGGTATTAAAGCAAACTTAGCAGTCTTTGTCAAATAGTGCTAATTTTGATACAGTAAGTTCCACTGACTCTTTACAAAAGGTTAAAAATAAGCTTAAACTAAGTTAGTGAATTTTTTGTTTAACAAAAGGCTTTGATGTCAAAAAAAATTAAAAACAGAATGACTGTTTTTTTCCTCTCTTTACAAATTATTTTTTCTCTTTTTCTCCCTCTTCAACCTTTAGTCCATTTAGCTCAAGCTCAAGAAATCTCAGATGTTCATTTTTCCAAAAACGAATCGCTTATCACTGTTTCCAATTCCAAGGCTAGCAAATTTAGCTATTTCTTCAGGGCTAATGACACCAATTTCAACAGTATTGGAACTGTTAGCAATGATTCTTTTTCTATCGATCTTAAATCTCAGTCAGGTGAAGATGAATCGATTTTTGAGGTCGAGCGTCTAGTTCTCAAAACTGATCTTAATTCTTATTTCTTAGAAATTGCTGGGAATAAAGTAACAGTTGCGAAAGAATATCAAGCTGATTCTTTGGAATTAGACACAGCAGAAGCAAATTTTTTGCTTAATGTTTGGCAAATTGATACCTCTGCACGCAAGGCCACTACGAGTGATAATGTAGTCTTAAATCAAGAATACAGTTTTCCTCTCAATGAAGACGTGCGAGTGACTTTTACTAGTTTACCAGAAAAAACTAGCCCACTCTCAATTCAAGAAGTGCAATTGACTGCAGAACAACAACAAATGTTGGGTGCAGTCAGTGCAGTAGCTTATGACGTTACTACTGAGATGACAGATGGCGAGTTTACTTTTGATTTAGTTTTGCCCAAAACTGAAATTAGTGAAGAAGTGAAAGTTAAATATGCGGAGAGTGTGGATGAGTTAGATTCGGCGACAGCAGTTGAAGAAAAAGTTGAAGTGCAAGGCGAAGAAGTTAAAGTGAGTGATTTAGATCACATGACCCTTTTTATTGTAGTGAAGGTTCTCGATCTTGGCATTACTCTTCCTTTTGATGGTCCAGATGACAATGTGGGTGATGTTTGGACATATAGATCAGTGGCTGGCGCTGACAGTGATTTAATCAATAATCCAACTAGTGGCTTGCCTGAGCATTTAGGCAACCAAGTGGTTGAAATGAATGCTCCGGGATTAGGTAGGTCATTTTTAGGTTATACTGGTTTTTCTTGGGAAAAATTGAGTTCTACCAATTTAACAGAAATTTCTTGGTATAAATATGCAGCTGATACAAACAATGATCACTATCTAAACTTCTTTATTTATAAAGGCTTAGATCGTTATGGTAGTGTCAGTATTGTCCCAACTTGTTCCGCTGTTGGGCTTTGGGAACAATGTAGCACTAATGGTGCAAGTATTAATGTCCGTTATCAATATTATTCTACTAGTGGTTGGCCGTGGACTTGGGGTTGGAAAACTGTTAATCAATCGATGACTAGTTTTGCTCAGCTAATGAGCTCGGAATTTGCTAATTGGTCTTTTTACAATGATACGGATACAAACTCTAGTTTAGTATTGGTGTCTGGTTCAAGTACTACACCTAGCAACTTATTAAATTATGTTGATGGTGTTCGCTTTGTTTATGCGGGTGGGAGTGATGATTTTTATAACTTTGAAGCCGAACCTGATTTAGTTGCTCCAACGGTGAGTTTTATTCCATCGGCTCCTGGCTTAATTAATCAAAAAACCTGGACAACTGATATCAACTTTAGTGAAACAGTCAATGAATTGTTATCAAGTGAGCTGGCTTTAACTAATGCCACGGTCAGGACTTTTAGTCAGATTGATGGTAGCCATTACACTGTTGAGTTAGAAGCTGTTAGTGATGGAACCGTAACCTTACAAGTGCCCGCTGATGTAGTTTTTGATCAAGCTGGACACGGAAATTCAATGAGTGAAGTTTATAGCTTTGATGTTGATGTTACAAAACCAATAGTTGCAGTTACAAGTCCAATGGTTGGTTCTTATCACAAAAATCCAGTTATGATTGCTGGCACAGCAACAGATGTTAGTTCTGGAGTTAAGTCTGTGGCTTTGCACATTTACAGGATCAATTCTGATGGTAGCAAAACTTTAGTTTCAGGATGCACTTCATTACCAGGAATTTTAAGTGGTAACGATTGGTCTTTACTTATAAATAATGGTGGTAGCTGTAATTTAAGTGATGATCATTATGAAATAGCTGCTTGGGCATATGATAATGCCAATAATCCTGGTTGGGCACCTAGAGTGAGTTTTTACGTTGATAACACTTTTCCAACTAAACCAACTGGTTTGAAATTTTTATCTCAAGATAGAACTAAAGAATTCAGTTGTGGGAAATACTTACCTTTGCAAGTTGTAATTCCAGATTGGGACGATATTTCTGGGGATCCAAGTTTTGCTCATTTTGAATACACCTCTTTTCATCCAAGTGGTGCGATTGGCTTAAATGAACAAGTTTTAACTGTTTCTGAATTGAATAATTCTTGGATGCCTCCTGCAGATGGTGTTTATGGATATTCGGTCCGATCCGTAGATAAGGCTGGTAATAAATCTGAGTGGGCTCTTCTTGCCAAAACCTTGGAAGGTAGTTGTCAGGTTATCTATGATTCGGTTGTCCCAACCGTTTCTATCAATCCTCTTCTGATCAACGACAAAACCCCTGCCCTTAATGGTACTTGGACGGAGAACATTCAGCTTGAAAAAATTGAAGTCACTGTTGGTGGCCAAACTAAAGATGCGACTATTAATTCAGATCACACTTGGGTGCTTGCTGATAATCAGTTAGCCGCTTTAGCTGATGGCATCTACGATGTGCAAGTCAAAGCGACTGACATGGCTGGTAATGTTGGCAATGATACCACCAATGATGAATTAAAAATTGATAGTGTAGCTCCTACTGCTAAATACGCTCATTATATAGATGGCATAATTTTTGGTGGTACAAAGGCTTATGTTAAAAATATTAACCAATTGAAATTTAGCGGAACCTATGATGACGTTCTTCCTTCATCTGGTTTGCTCAAAGATTCTTTTGTCATCTTCCAAGCTCAGAATGATGGTTCATTTAGATTTTCACAAAATGGCAAATTAGCTTATTGTGGTTGGAGAAATCCAGCTAATACACTACCTATTTCTGGTGGTGTATTAAATGATATTGCTTTTGCCAACTGCAAGGCTGATTTAGGTGAAGGTGAATATTATCTAGCTCATCAAGTATATGACAACGCTATTAGATGGGATAATCCAAGCATTACTCAATTTAGAGATGTCTTAGGTTTACATTTTGTGGTTGACCAAACTAAACCAACTGTAACCGCTGATGTTAGCCCTGGTAGTCCAGATGGTGCAAATGGTTGGTACATAACTCAACCAATTATAACTTTAAGTGCGAGCGATGCTGCTTTGGATAAAGTTGAGTATCATTGGGATAGCGATGTTTGGAGTACTTACTCTAACTCATTAACTTTAGCCAATGAAGGCATGCACACTCTTTATTATCGAGCGATTGATTTGGCTGGCAACATAAGTGATGAGGGAAGTTTAACTCTAAAATGGGATGGTAATAATCCATCTGTCCCAATTTTGACTTGGCCAATTGCTGGAGAAATTACTAATGATAATACTCCTTTAATGCAGTGGGACAACTCTATAGATAACATTGCTATAGCGAACTATTATTATAGAGTTTACTATAATTGTAGTAATCTAAATAATTCAAGTACTTGTTCTAGTGTTTGGCCAAATGCAAATGGTTTGGTAAGAAGCATTTCTGAATATCAGGCTGGAGTTTCTGCAGATAGAGTTTATTATTGGCAAGTTAAAGCTGTTGATACAGCCGGAAATGAAAGTGTTTGGAGTGATTTAGAAAAAGTTACAATTGATACAATCGTTCCCACTTTAAATAAAAAAACTCCTTTCTCTGGCTGGTATAACACTGATCAGGTTTCAAGTTTTGATTTTAGTGACGCGGTTAGTGCGACTCTATCAGGTTTACCCGTCACTTGTACGATCAGTGCTGAAGGTCTAAATCAAACTTGTAATGTTAGCAGTCCACATGTTTGTGATGAGGCAGGCAATTGTTATACGTCACTGTTGACTTCTAATGGTGCTAACATCGATAAGACTGCTCCATCAAGCATTATTGCTAGTCCAGGGGATGGTACTACTCACCTCGTATATACCAATAGTTGGACTGGTTTAATTAGCGGTACCGCTGCTGATACTTTAGGAGCAACCGATGCAAGCGGAGTTAACAAAGTTTGGTTATCCATTCAGCGTGGGAGTGGCGATGAGATTGAATTTTGGAATGGTAGCGCTTGGGCAACTGGTACTGAAGAAACGGTGCGAGTTTTAGCTAATGGAACAGATGCTTGGGATTACACTCTGACGAATCCGGCTGAAGATAGTTATACTATTATTAGTCATGCAAAAGATGGCGCTGGTAACGTCGAAAATTCTTACGAATTGACTATTATTTTTGATAAAACTATTCCAGAAGTCAATCTAAGCATTGATCCGACTGATCCAGACGGAAAGAACGGTTGGTATAACACTCAACCAACCATTACTCTGACAGCCACTGATGCAAATTTTGATCATATTGAGTATCAGTGGGATGGTCAAGCTGATGAGGCTTGGGTGACTTATGTTGATCCGATCAAGCCAAGTAGCGAAGGGCATCATATACTCTATTATCGTGCTAGCGATCTAGCTAATAATATGAGTGACACTGGTATTAAAAATCTTGCTTGGGATCAAACCGAACTAACCGAAGGTCCACTCAAAGTTGACGCTACTCCAGATCGTAGTGGTGGTCCTGATGCCAAAGTAACCTGGGAAGCGGCCACTGACAATGTTGGCATTGATCATTACAAAGTCACTTTTGATTTATTAAATGGTGATGCTGATTTTTCACAAGATGTGGCTTCGCATATTCGTGAGTTGACGACCAATAAACTCACTGAGGCTGGTACTTGGCGAGTGACGGTGACTGCTTACGATGGTGCTTCGCACGAAAAATCGGCTAGTGATGAAATTGTCATAGATAAAACTGCGCCCGCTGCGCCGACTTTAACATTGGATGGTACTGGTCCTGGATCAGTAGATTTATCTTGGACCAAAGTTGATGAGGCTGATGAATATATCATTCTCTATGGTGTAAACGACGGTCAATATCTTTATGCTGCTCGTGTGGGCAATGTATTGAGTTACACCGTGCAAGGTTTGACCGCTGGTAATTATTACTTTGTAGTTAGAGCAGAAGATGGCTCTGGCAATCAGAGCTCAAATTCCAATCAAGTCAGCACTTTGAGCTTGTTAGCTGCTCCAGGTGGAGGAGGACAGGTGGCTCAGGGTTTTACAGAAGCAGCTGAAGTTACTCAAGAGAATCCTGCAAAAAATGATAGCAATGGAGAAACAGCTCCTTCTGGTGAAGTTTTGGGTGTCACTAGCTGTAATCCTTGGCTGAATAGTTTATGGTGGGTGCTACTTTTAGTTCAATTAATTGGTCTTTTGCTCATTGAATATTTGTGGGGTAAAAAACATCAGTGGTTAAAGCTCGTAGTTTATGCTTTAGTAGGTACAACCTCAATCGGTCTTGTACACTATTTGGTCAATGTTGATTGCTTTACAAATAGTTTAGTCAATTGGATGGTGCGTTATTACTACATTCAAGTTTTAGCAACTTTAATGTTTACTAGAGTCATTAGCTATTTATTTATTAAAACTAAAGATTAAGGACTACCATCAATATGAAGCACAAACTTCCCATTATCATAGTCTTAGTGATTATTGTTTTAGCTGGAGTTTACTTTTTTATGCAAAAGGGTAAAACTCAAGTGGCAGATAAAACTGAAGATAAAACCGAAGAAAAAGTCGCTGTCGCTGAAATGCTAGCTGATTGTAAATATGACAAGGAAGTTTGTGCTTATTTTGTCGCACAAGCTAAGGCTATGGAAAAAGGTGTCGTTATTAATACAGTAGCTAACTTGGGTGAATATGGCACCAGCACGAGCGAAATGAAAATAAATGGCAGCGACATGGAAGTAAATAGCTACAAAGATGGCCAGTTAGAATCAGGAATGATTTCTTTCTCTGGAGTGACTTATTTCAAAGATCTAAAAGATGGAGCTTGGTACCAGGTCGGTGATGCCGAAGGTAACTTCAGCGATCCCAAAGAAAGTTTGGTAGAAATTCAAGCTACTTACAACGAAGATAACTTAGATATGCAAATTGAAAAAATAGGGAGTGAGGCTTGTGGGAACTTAACTTGTGACAAATATGAAATCATTGACACTATGGGAGAAGATGGGAGTAAAAGTTATGTTTGGATTGATACTAAAGAACACTTGGCTCGCAAGATGGAATTTAGCTTTGAAGGTGGCTCTAACGTCATGGAATACAAATATGAAACAGTGCAAATCAGTAAGCCATCTCCCATTAAAGAAATGCCGATGTTTGATGCGCCAATGATGGAAGATTATGGCTTAGATGGAGAATAATTTTTTTACCAAATTTTAGTTTGCCAGTTATTAAATACAATGCCTACGATTTTCAAATCAAAAACATTCTTTAATTGTTTAATTTTTATAATTTTATTTGTAGCTTTGTTTCTGAGATTGAAAATAATCACCACACAAAATGTTACTTCAATTGAAACCTTCACTCTTCTAGAAGTGATTAAAAATCCTACTTTAATTGAATTGGTTGAAGCCGACGATAGTATTCCTCCCTTACAATACTTAATTGTCAGATTTATCTCTTGGTTTAGCACAGAGTTGTTTTGGCTAAGAGTACCAAATTTATTGTTTTTCACAGTCATCTTTTTTATTATTGTTGATGTAGTAAAGAAGCGTGGAAAACTGATGACATTAGTTGCTTTAATGTTATTTAGTTTTTCTCCATATCAACTAGAACATCATTGGGAATCATATGTGTATTTGTTATTTCAATTTTGGGCAGCTGTAAATTTGTACGCTTTTTATAAATTAGCAGTGGAGAAGCTCAAGAAAAATAGACTCGTTCTTTGGTCAATAATATTTGTACTTACCAATCTTTGTGGATTTTTTACACATTATTCTTATATTTGGTTTATTTTGGCAGAAGGAATTTATCTATTATTTTTATTTATTCAAAAAAGATTTTTTTCGATAAAAGTAAAAATAAAATATAAAAGACCACTTGTTTTAGTTTTAATAACAGCTTTTATTTTAGCTCTATACCTCCCAGTTTTTTTCTCGGTGTATCATACCGCTTTGGAGAATATTAGTTGGTTTAGTAGATTAAAACTTTTTGATATTGGCTATAATTTTCTGGCAATTTTTGGCATCTATAATTTATGGCATTATGTAACCATAGATCGACCGTATACAGATATAGTTGGATTGGTTATTTTGTCATTTTTTCTGATTTTTAGTATTTTGCGTTTAAAGAAGAATAAACAGGCTAATTTAATAAATGATTTTGGATTTTTTCTAACTTTATCTAGCATTTTACTTGTCTTTTTAGTCTCCAAAGTAATAGGTCAATCGATCTTGGAAAAAAGAACTTTAATTGCTCTTTCATTAGTAGCCATTATTTATTTAGCTGATCTTATTGTCTTTGGATTAAAACAGAAAATGTTTATAAAGATTTTAACTATTTGTTTAACTAGTTTGTTATTTTTACATTATTTTGTAGAAGATAAACAATATTTAAAAGAGCAATTTTACACAGCTCAAGAAACCACGCCTAGCTTAGTGGAATTTGCTCACAAAGAAAAGATTCAGGCTTTATTATTTTTAAAACCCGTTAGTTGTGAATATCCACAAGACAAAAATGGCATGTTTCACTTAGAATTTGATTATTATTGGTATGGTTATGATGGTTCAGTCAAAAAGCCACCATATTTTTTAATCAGAGATAGCAGTTATTCTCAATTTTTTAAGAAAAAAGACTATTGGATTATAGGCAATGATTGTGATCTTGAGAAAAACAAGCATTTAGTTGAAGATCAATGTTTGAGCATTGGCAAAAAATATGTTATAGGATCAATCGGTTTTTTAATTGAATGCAAAAATGAAGTTGATTTGAAAAATTAACTCTACTTGATTATAAAGCGGAGGGACAGGGATTCGAACCCTGGATAGCTTGCGCTATGGCGGTTTAGTAAACCGCTGCACTAGGCCACTATGCGATCCCTCCTTTTATTTTTTACTTCGAAGACCACTATTTTACCAGATGAAAAAGCTAAAGAGAATGCGCAGTGCGAGAGTGTGTCCTAGATAGATATCATAGGATTTTTCTCCTAGATAGACTAGAATTTTTGGTAACTTGTTTAATTGCATAGCTAGATAACTCAAACTAACAATTCCTAAACTTGCCCAAACAACCATTGGGTATTGAGTGAAGCGCAAAACTAGAAGTGGATCAATGCCAGCGTGCAGGCGAGTAATCGCATTAGTACTGAGAATGAGCCAAGTCGCAATAGTAATAATTGGTAAAACTAAATTCCATAAATTTTTTCTTTTGTCTAAAAAAGTCAGAATTTTTGTTAAATGTATACCCAGGACAAAGTACCAAATCCAATTGGTAAACCAAAGGTATTGTTCGCGATCTTGCGCAAAAATTGCTAAATTAAATGGTGTTTTGTTTTGGTAGCTGAACATGGCAAACCAAACTAACTGGATTGATAGAGCTAAAATCAAAGTTAAGCCTGCAGAGCGATTATAGAGCCAACGCAAAATTGGGAATAATAAATAAAGCTGCAAAATCATTGGTACAAAATATAAATGATAATCAGCGTAACCCAAAAGTAAAAGCAGGGATAAAGGTGGACTAGGACGCTCTGAGCGCCAACTTGGAATGAGCTTAACTGCCAGAATCATAATCGCACACCAAAATAAATATTTGGGAATTAATTTCCAAAGACGGTGGCTCAAGAATTCAGTAAATCGCAGCGGTTTTTTGAAATATCTTTGACTTAGACCAAACCCTGAAATAGCTACAAAAATCGACACTGACAAACGACTAAGTTGATCTAAAAAGACAGCCAAACTTTGGTAGTGTCCATCATAACCGGTAAAAACCGATTGTTTAAAACTAGATAAAGTATGAATGATTAAAACAAAAACGATGGCGATACCTTTGAGAAAATTACTAGCAATCGGTGACATACTTGAGTTCTTTGGCATTAGCTTAATCTTAAATTGTTTTGCTTTTTGATTCAAGAAGTGTTAACCTACAAACGTTATATTCATCCTGCCCTAAATTGTTGACATGAATTCAAGTGAATCCTCACGATCTAAGTTATTTGATCTTTCATCTTTATCTAAAGTTGACCCAGAATACGCGTGTGTTCATATTCCACTTAGTTATAGGTCTTATAAACCAGAATCAGCCAGACAGCTACAAGATTTATATCCACAAGTTAGATTGCAAGAATCAGCCTTCGCAAATGGTATGTGGTTATTATTGGCAGGTGAAGTACCTAATGTAGTAATGCCTTGGGTAATGAATGGTGATAATTTAGCCGATGCTCTTTTAGATATTTATAATGCGCATGCCTTTACTCAAGATCGTGAGAATATTGGGCCTAATGTAAAAAAACTAAGTGTCTTGAGTGTTTTTGGGGATTGGCGTCAAGACTCACCCTCAAAGAAAAGTTTACCAGCAAAACAAGATAAAGCCAAAAATCAGGAAATTGAAGAAATGGCTACAGTTATAGCTCAGTCTAGTTTTAGCCAAGCTGTTGCAAGTTTAATGAAACACGTAGCTAAAGTTGATACTTTAGTTACCGTAGATGGTCATAGTTCTATAGCGAGACAGCATTTCGAAGCAGAAGGAATTAAGGTAGCGAACATTACCACCGCTAAATTAATGCTTGAAGCCATCAGAAATAAAAATCTCTTAACGAAGGATTTAGACACCATGATTGTTGGAGTTGATTTCGGTAATTTAGCTTTGGCATATAAGTTGAGTCAGGAAGAAGGCTTTGAATTAGGTATCTTGCGTAAAAAAAGAATTCCCACCGGAAATGGGAGTACCTCAGTTACTAAACACGAATTAGTTTATGGTGATGTGCGAGGCAAGAGAGTCATTTTAATGGATGATATTATTGGCAGTGGAGGAACTATTTTGAATACAGTCAGTTTATTATTGCAAAATGGAGTTAAAGAAATTATCGTTTGTGCTTCGCATGCTGTTTTTGCAGGGAGAGAATATTACGAACAATTGCAACAAGTTTTGAAATTTAACCAGGTGAAATTAATAATGGTTAGTAACACTCTTCCGTTAGAAAGATTGACTCGTGGCAGTGACAAGGATTTACCATACATTAAAGTTGTGCGCAATGAAGAAGAATTAGAACATAGACAAGTTAGCATGCTCAGTGTTGATGACTTCATCTCTTATACAGTAGGTGCTATGTTATCTACTCAAAATATTGAGGAATTTGTTAGTAAGATGGGTGAGCATGTTTTACCTCAGCCTGACCCATATGATCTTTATCAACAAATCACTGGCAAGAAAATTCCAAAACCAGTGGTAACACATATTTATCGTGAAGGAAACTTTGATAGAATTAAGTAGTTTGAAATGGCGATTTTGAATTAATTTCTATACTCCCACACTTCATAAATAGTCTGATCCTTCGCGTCATTAATCACTTCCACTAATGAAAATTGTGGACTCATTCTTTGGTCAAAAGAAATTTCAGTGGGCTTTAGAATTAGAATGTATGGTTTTTTCTCTAAATCAATCCAGTTGATCGTTTCAAAATAAACGTTGCCAATTTGTTTCACATGTTTAAATCCTTCGTCTGTGGTTTGATGATGAACGATCGATTTTTGAGCAAGTGCGGGATCGATTTTATTTTCAAACAAATACCAAATATATGGCGAGCTGGCTGGTGACTGAGTCAACACGGTCTCATTGTTTGTTTGATATTTAAATAAAGTTTTAGCTAACAAATGATAATTGGTATTATCAACGGAGATCACTGGAGCGAGAGTAGTGTAAAAGATGAACAAGCGCAGAGCTGAAAACAAAGCAATGATTAATAAAGTAGTACCAGCTAATTTTTGCTGTGATTTGGAGAAATAGCTAAATAGATAAAAAATACCAAAAGCAGCAAGTAATTCCAGAATTGGGAAAATGGCTCCCAGTCTCACTTCCAATAATGGATTAATGGTTAGCGAAGAAGGAATTAAGGCTAAAAAAATCCAGGCCATGATAATTTGAGTAGCCTTTTCTCTGTGATATTTACCTAAAGCTAATAAACCCAATAAAATAAATGGTGCTAAGAATAAGTTAATATTGTTGCCATTACCTGGATTATGATCTCCATGGCCACTGCCATGAATGAAGAAAAAAGTCCCAGAAAAAGTAGATGCATAATTTTGAGTGAAAGCGATCAAACCTTCGCTAAATTTATTAAATAAAACTTTATTAATTAGTGGGGGTAAATTACTTACACTGCGGTACTCGGTAGCTTTTTTTAATAAAACCTGTTCATTGAAAGGGTTAATACCCTGGCTTTTAGTTTGATTGGCTTGAAGAACTCCACCACTAATTAATAAACCCACGCTTAATAGGCCTAAAAATACGCCGATTACTAAGCCGACTTTATCCAGCTTTTTAATTTGTTGAAAAAAGATCACTAAAAAAGCTAATAAAAACAAAGGAGTAAAGATTTGATAACCATGGTAAGTCAACAAAGTTAGTCCCGCTAACAAACCAGCCACAATCAGTAAACTTTGTTGCAATAATTTATGCTTTATGTCTAAAGCAAATAGCAATCCAACTACACTGCTCACAAAAAAAGCCATGGCTAAGTGAGTTTCATAGGCTACTCTGGAAAAGTGCATGTGCCAAGGACTGATCGCAATAAGCAGCATGACCGCAAAGCTAGCTATTAATTGCCAATTTGTGGAGCGTTTGACTAATTTAGCTAATTTGATGGTAATCAGTCCCATACCGACGATGACTATTAGGCCAGCCAGCAAAGATGGCAGGCGCACTACCCAGGTTTCTAAGCCAAAGACAGCAATAAAAGGAATTAAAGTGTAGATATACCCTGGTAATTTTTGGTCGCCAAAAGAAGTGATGTTAATTGGCCAAGATTTTCCCCATTCGTCCTTGCCAGTTTTGAGTAAACTATAGGCGTTGTAGCCTAGTGCGGCTTCATCACGATTGAGACCAGAGGGGAGTTGACCATATTTAGGTAAACAAAGTAAGAGGGATAAACAAACTACTATCGAAGCACCAAGACACCAAATTTTCCAACGCATGTTTTCAGTATAGCGATTGAGAGAAAAAAATGACAGAGTGGACAATCAATAGTCAATAAAGTACCATAAACACCGTGAAAATAAAAAAAGTCTTCACCAATGTATGGCAAATTTGGAAATCATTGAAAAAATGGAAAAAGGTGCTTTTTATATTGATTTTTTTGTTGGTTATGAGCATCATTTGGTCAAGAGTTAACCAGCAAAAACAATTAAAAGCTAACCGTGAAGTTGTTACTGTTAGCAGAGAAGATTTGAAAAAGGAAGTGATTCGTAGTGGACAGGTCGAATTACAAGGGGTAGTTGATGTTACTCCGCCAATTAGTGGAGTGGTTACGGAATTGTTAGTTACTAATGGTCAACAAGTCATTGAAGGCCAGCTATTATTCAAAATTAAAAGCAATGCTACTCAATCGGAAATTGATCAAGCAAGAGCAACTTATTTAAGTGCGAAGAGTGTTTACGAAAACGCCAAATTGCAGGATGGTGTTGAAGAATGGAATCAGTTTGAGACTGCTAAAAAAACCATGATGGCAGTGGAGCAAGAACTTAAGGCTTTTGAAGAAACTTATCCAGATAAAAAAACTCCAGATAACAAAGATTATCAGCAATTAAAACTAAAAGAAAGCATGGCTAGGCGCGATTTAGATGCAGCCATATTATTGCCTAAACAAATCAGTCAAAACATCAAAACTAACCAAGCCAACTATCAAGCTGCTTTATCTGCTTACAATGCTAGTCGTGATGGTAGTTATGTCTCGCCAATTGCAGGACGTATCGAGAATGTGGGAATTAATGAAGGAGAAAATGTTATTGCTGAAGTAGGTGACAAAGAAGGTACACCACTGTTTTTGATCGTTCCAGAAGGTGTAAAAACTATCAGTATGCAAATTGGACCCAATGACGCCATGATCTTGCAAGAAGGCCAAAAAGCTACAGTTAAAACTGATTATATTAAAAACAAATCTTTTGAAGCTCAAGTAGCACGCATTGATAAAGTAGGCAAAAATGTAGAGAACAAAGGTCTACTTTATCGAGCTTGGTTAGAAGTGGCCGATACCGAAAATCAGTTATTACTGGGTATTCCCGTGGAGATCTCGATTACAACAGCTGAAAAATCAGCGGTTTTGACAGTGCCTACGGAAGCAGTGCATGATAACTTTGTTACTGTGGTTAAAGAAAATGACAGTTATGAAGAGCGAGCAATCGAAGTCGGCTTAAAAGCCAGTGGTAAAACCGAAATCATCAGCGGTTTACAAGAAGGTGAACAAATATTGATTGACCGAAATATCAAAAAGTAATGCCAAAGAAGCGTGAGACCCCATTGCTTGAACTTAGTAAAATCACTAAAGTTTATGGTAGTGGCTCTACTGCTACGGAGGTTTTGCATGGCGTAGATATTAGAATTTGTCGCGGTGAGATGGTGGCGATTATGGGAGCATCGGGTAGTGGCAAATCGACTTTAATGAATATCTTGGGTACTCTGGATCGACCAACGACGGGAGATTATTTTTTTGCTGCTAAAAAAATCGATGATTATAGTCCTTCGCAATTAGCGAATCTACGCAATCAAGAAATTGGTTTTGTCTTTCAATCTTTTAATTTACTACCTAGACTAAATATAGCCAAGAATATTGAAAGACCTATGCTTTATGGCCAAGTGGCTAAAACTAAAAGAGCTGAACGTATCGCTGCAGTTTTGAATAAAGTTGATTTGCTGGATAAAAAAGATAGCTATCCTTTGCAATTATCCGGTGGACAGCAACAAAGAGTAGCCATCGCTCGTGCTTTAATCATGGAGCCTGCCTTGATTTTAGCTGATGAACCAACTGGAGCTCTGGATTCTAAAACTGCGGTAATGGTGATGAATGAATTGATTAGAGTTAATCGGGAAACAGGAACAACGATTGTCATTATTACTCATGATCCTAGTGTGGCTAAATTTGCTCATCGCACCATACGTTTACAAGATGGAAAGGTAATCAAATGATTTGGGAGTTAATCGTTGAAGCTTTGCTGACTCTGCGCAGTAATAAAATGCGCACAATTCTGACGATGATTGGTATCATTTTGGGAGTGGCAGCGGTAATAGCGATTATGACTTTAGGGCGTTCCGTTTATATAACAGCTGAAGAAGAAATTACTGATTCTGGCTATGGCAATATTAAAATTACTGCTAAATCCGCTGAAACACAGTTGCCTCTCAATCAAGCTCTCATAGATGTCTTAAAATCAGCGGATATTCCTGAAGTAGTTAATTATGATCCTCAATTTAATGGTTCTGGTGGCACGGTTTACAATGCTGACGATGATTCTCTAGAAATATTTATTTCTTATAACGATGTACGTGCAGTGAATAAGTTAATATTTTTAGCTGGTCATCCTTTTAGTGAAGATGATGTTGCCGAAAAATCTCAAGTGACGGTAATTAGTGCTTATACAGCACAGGAACTTTTTGGTTCATCAGAGTCGGCTATTGGGCAATCAATTCGTCTTGATAGCGGAGGCTTTTATCGAATCGTGGGAGTTATCAAAAATGAGTCAATGTTCACACCCAGTTATGGTCGTTTATATTTACCCAAAAGTTTGGGTGAATTGGATCCAGCTTTTCAAACTTATGGTTACAGTTATATTGATGTCAACCTTAAAACTGGAGCCGACTACGAAGCAATCAGTTCCAAGCTAGAACAAGTTTTGATGGAAGCCTATGGTTTTGAAGATGAAGAAGAAATGGCTTTTCAGGTTGAGAATGTTAAAGATATTGTGGCACAAATTAGTACTTTTATGACCATTTTTTCAATTGGTTTAGCTTTAGTAGCAGCCATATCTTTAGTAGTTGGTGGAGTGGGTATTATGAATATTATGTTGGTAAATGTGACAGAGCGTACAAAGGAAATTGGTTTAATGAAAGCGCTGGGAGCGGAGGAAAAAGACATTACCTTTCAATTCTTAGTTGAAGCAGTGGTAATGACGATTTGTGGCGGAGCAATTGGGGTGTTGTTAGGTATTGGAGGAAGTTTTTTAGTGATCTGGCTGGTGAATACTTTTGCTGGTAACTTTGGCAATTTCCCCCAGTTTCAATTTGTTATTAATCAAATGTCGATTGTGGTATCTTTAGTGGTTTCGACTGCAATTGGTTTAGTTTTTGGTTCTTATCCTGCTAAAAAAGCTGCCAAACTGGATCCAGTGGAAGCATTGAGAAGAGATTAACTTGGTATAGATACTATTTCTTCATGGCCTTAACTTTTAATTCTTTAGGCATTTTTTCTATAGCGTAGCGCAGAGCAGTTCTCGGCATGGTTTTTTTGTTTTTCGTGACGTATTCAAAAACTTCCTGTTGATGAGCTTGGCTGGCTGCTTTCAGCATCCAACCATAGCCTTTTTGTACGAGATCTTCTTGGTCGTGAAATAATATGTCGGCAATATCAAAAATTTCCGTCAAGAATAATCCTTTGCGAGCAGGAATAATTAAAGTAACAGCAGCAGCTCTTCTTAACCATAAATTATTTGAGTGAGCCCATTTTTTTAAGTTCTTCAAAAATTGTGGATACATCATAACGAAATCGCCAACACTATGATTGCAAAAAGTATCGCAAGTGGCCCAATTGGAAACATATTTTTCGATCCAATTTTCAAAAATATTCCAATCTTTTTCATCATATTCTTTGCGTAGTGAATAGCACCACTGACAGGCAATGAAAGCTTCTTCCATGTAACCAGACCGCCAAAGTTGCTCGCAAAGTTGCCAAACTTCTTTTTTGTCTTTGTCTTTGATGTTTTGAAAACTTGTTTTAGCGAGAGCTATTACATCTGCTGTTTTACTACCGTAAATTTTAACCTTCTCCTTGAAAAAGCGTTTGCTACTTTCTTGAATTTTAGGATTTGAGAGATTCTGTAATTTCTGCCTGAGATCAGAGAGGATATTTGACATACAAATATTCTAAAACAACTTAACAATTAAACAAGCTAAAAGCAAACTAATTAAAGCAATGATTTAAAGTGCGGAGACTATGGAACGAAGTTGGTATTTGGTTCCAGAGTCAAAATCCTATAGAAAATTATACTCTAAACTGACTATTTTGATTTCTTCAATTGTATCCTAAATTGAAGAGAGGGGACAAATACTGTGATAAGTTTTTGTCCCGCTCTTCAATTTGTTATTTTATTATCATGGTTTGGTTGTTGTTGTTTTTAAATATGCATAAATTATTTGGCATTCCTCTGATCCACCACCGGTATCTCCATTCATACCAAGATTTAAGAAATACTCTTCAATTTCTCTGGCTATATTTTCACTTTCAGCAACTCTATAAATCCAAACGCCGCTTTTTTCATTTACAAGATGTTCTTCGAATAACCTTCTTCTAGCATTATTCGTTATGCCCACATAACATCTATTGTAGGCGATTCCATTTAAATAATTTTTTATATCAGAAATAATTTGATTCACTTGCATTGGCTTTTTCCTAATTTTTTAAGATACACATTCACACTGCCATCCCCTTTACACATAAATATATATCGTAGATAATTAAAAGTTGATAAATGTTGGAGCGGGGGGATGAATTTCTCTCCGCTTCTAGTTTGCCGGACTAATCTCAGGATAGCGTTTTATCCTCTCTTTTTATATTTAGGTTCTCAATAGGTTTTGCGTATTGCAATAGAAAATCGTTCAGCTCAATTTTCTGATCATTATCTATAACCATAATTTTTTTACCGAGGCTGGTTAGTTTATTTGATCTTTCTATTACTGCCTTTTCCGTTATAGGTCTAGGATATGAAATACATTTATTTTTTGCAGACAACTTAGAAAAATATTCAACATTTTCTGTAAAAGGAACTTTTGGAAAAACATTAATTATTCCATTTTTTGTTATTTCTTTTTTGCCACTAGCTAAACGGGCCGCGCTACCATTTGTGATAGTAATATTTTGAGCTATTGAGGCAACTTCTTTTATTTTTTCCTCAGTTGAGGGACCAGATATTATTTGGTGAATTGGTCGGTCAATAATCTTGTTAAAATATTTAAAATATTCAATTTGTATTTTCCAGTTTTTATTATCTTTAAAAAGTCCCCAATACATTGAAACAGATGTTACTGAGGGATTATGAGATAGCCATTTAGCCCACCTTTCAATATCTTTCTTACTACTCCAATAAATATGCGGAACTACCTTAGCTCCATATTTTTGAAAGATATCAAAAGTAATTAGGCTTCGTTTCATATTTACCAGTCTTTCGAGGTGTGGTTGATCCCAAAAAACTGAATAATCTATTGCTGTCATTAGATCAATATCTAGTTGAGCAATTTGTGGAAGAATCTCGCGTCTTTTAGTCCATATTTTTTCTATAAGAGAATCTCCGGCGTAGTTTAGCAGTAATATCTTTGTTTCGTTAGAAACGCCAATTTTTTCTCTGATGTTTTTTGTTACCGTTAATTGGGATGGAGATATGGCATCTGCTAATGTAATGGCTACCCAAGGAATGTCGCTTTTTTTAAGCATAAAACCACTTCCACCGCTCACAGCGGGGACGAATCTTGGGAGTTTTTTAATTTTTATTGTTTTTGCACTTACATTCTCGAAAGTAATTCCCCTGCAATCATTGACATACTTTATGCCTTTTTTTGTTCCGCATTCAATGACCTCATAGTTGCTTTTTTCGAAATTTTTACATGAGCTATCATTTTTTTCAACGAAGTTAGAAACTAGACATGATGGACTTCTGCCACTATCTATCCCGTCTTTACCCCAAAATGATAATTGATTCTCTAAATCATCCATGACTTTCAACTTTGATTTCTACATCTGAATTATTTACGCTAGTAACTTGACCCTCGTAGACAAAGCCCCTCCCTATGCATCTAATTAATAAACTTTTGTTTGATCCAACATAATTTTTTACTGGTTTGTTTCCAATTATTATTTTTACTTCGTTTTCATTGGTAAGCACAATTGATGAAAAATCACCAACATAAGTGTTAAAATTGGTAGGCAATTTAAA
>Ga0265297_10005443_pt1 | contig 19442 bp, 16 predicted proteins | sample Munlanlwell13791_FD_192502 | JGI IMG/M metagenome (GOLD analysis project Ga0265297, IMG submission 192502) | Leachate microbial communities from a municipal landfill in Southern Ontario, Canada - Leachate well 137-91 | ecosystem: Engineered > Solid waste > Landfill > Unclassified | place...
GTGAGGTTGAGGATATTATTGAGTTTGTGGAAAATGAAAGATTGCAGCGGGAAGAAAGAATCCGACCATATATCACATATACATTAAAAGTTGATCAGGATGTGAAAATGGGCTTGGTCACTGATGTTAAGCAAGAATTGAGAAAAGCAAATGCATTAAAAATCTCATATCTTGCCATTAAAGATTTATCGGATCTTATAAATCAGGAATAACATACTCCTTTTTACTTATTGTATTTTTTTCTAAATTACTAAATTATTTGGTCAGGTGGGGTATTTTATTGTTCTTTGTTGTTAATTGGATTTAGTTTAATTAATGAAATCAAACTGTTTATTAGTATATGCATAAGATTCAAGCGAAGAAGAATGAAGAAAAGCGGAAATTATCACAACTAAATCGCGGGCAATGTGGTAAAATTGTGTCTGTAAAAGCTCCTCTTGGAATCAGGAGAAGATTGATGGATATTGGCTTGATCAGGGGGGTGGAATTTGAAGTCATCAGGAAAGCTCCGTTGGGGGATCCTATTGAAATAAAAGTTCATGGTTTTCTCTTATCCTTACGAATAAATGAAGCTGATTTTATTGAGATTGAAATTATAGATTAGTTCTTATCTTATCAGTATGGTCAGAAATTCGATTATTAGCGTTGCTCTTGCCGGAAATCCAAATAGTGGAAAAACATCTCTTTTTAATTTAATTGCCGGTGCCAATCAAAAAGTGGGGAATTTTGCTGGTGTTACTGTTGAAAAGATAGAAGGGATTGTTAAATACAAGGGATATACGCTGAAAATAATTGATCTGCCCGGTACGTATTCACTATCTGCATATTCTCCTGAAGAGATTGTTACCCGCGAATTTATTATTGAGAATAAACCCGATGTGGTTATTAATGTTGTTGATGCTTCCAATTTGGAGAGGAATTTATATTTTACAACGCAGTTAATGGAGTTGCAAACCAAATTTGTAATTGCGTTGAATATGTTTGACGAAATTGAGAAGAATAAAGTTGTAATAAAATGGGATCTTCTTGAGCAGCTTTTTGGGACACACATTATACCGACCTCTGCAAAAAGTAAAACTGGAATTAATGAACTACTTGATCATGTCATTGATGTGTTTGAAGAGCGAATAAATCCCCAATTTAAACTGTTTTATCAAAGTGAGATCGAAAACCGGTTTGAAGCGTTGCGACAAATTTTATCAACGGATAAAGAACTTGATAACAAATACAACACACATTGGTTGGCAATTAAACTGCTTGAAAATGATAAAATAGTTTACAGGTTGCTTAAGGAGCGTCCGGTATGGATAAAAGTCATTTCTTTCTTGTCGGAGACAAATAAATTTTTAGAGAACACCTATGGCGGAGATCCTGAATTAATAATTACAGAAAACAGACATGCGTTTATTAAAGGTGCCTTGAAAGAAGCTGTTATCTTTCCAGTTACATCCAAACGAAACTTTACTGAAATTCTGGATATTGTTTTAATCAATAGAATAACAGGAATTCCAGTTTTTCTTTTTTTTATGTGGTTCATGTTTCAACTGGTATTTAAAGTGGGAGAAATCCCGATGCGATGGATAGAATCTGTATTTGTATGGTTTGGGATGATGGTAGGAGATCATATAAGTAATGCATTGATAAAATCGTTGATAGTTGATGGTATGATCAGTGGCGTGGGAGGAGTTGTAGTATTCTTGCCCAATATTATGCTTCTTTTTCTTTTTCTTGCTTTTTTAGAGGGAAGTGGTTACATGTCAAGGGCTGCTTTTGTAATTGATAAAGTCATGCATGTTTTTGGATTGCATGGAAAATCTGCCATTTCATTGATTACCGGATTTGGATGCTCCGTACCTGCCTTTATGTCTACAAGAACATTAAAAAGCAATAGCGACAGAATTACAACTCTTCTTATCATACCATTTATGAGTTGCGGGGCTAAACTTCCTGTCTATATTCTTTTTATTGGAGCCTTTTTTAAACCTGAGATGTCGGGAAATGTTCTTTTCAGCCTGTATTTGTTTGGAATTCTGATGGCCTTACTATCGGCCAAACTTTTTAAAACTACACTTTTTAAAGGACATTCAGAACCATTTGTAATGGAACTGCCAAAATACCGATTACCTTCTTTGCGTTATCTCCTTTTTCAAATGTGGCATAAAGCTGCATCCTATATGAGAAAAGCGGCAACAATCATCCTGCTTGCTTCTATGATTATTTGGATGGGTACCAATTTCCCTAAAAGTGATGAGATTACGCGTAACTATAACGCACTTAAATTGAAAGCAGAGCAAGAGATGACCAATAACCCTGATCAGAAAAAGGATGAACTTCTTCAATTGGAGAAATCAGAAGCTGCAGAACAAATTGAATATTCCTTTGTTGGTAAAATCGGAAAAACCATTGAACCGGTGATTAAACCAATTGGTTTTGACTGGCGTATTGGTATAAGTTTGCTTACCGGTCTGGTAGCAAAAGAAATTGTCGTTTCCACTTTAGCCACTTTGTTTTCGTTGGGAGAAGATGATCCTGCAAGTGGAGTTTCCCTTCAGAAAAAACTCAGGAGTGAATCAAATTACAATGTAGCTACTGCTATTGCCTTGTTGCTTTTCGTTTTGTTGTATGTGCCTTGTATTGCTGCAACAACAGTCTTTTACAGGGAGTCAAAAAAGTGGAGTTTTACTCTTTTTTATATTATCTATTCTACATCATTTGCCTGGATTGTTGCATTTATTAGCTATCGAATTACATCCCTGTTTGTAATATAGTTGATCATTTGTACTGGAAGGAAGTGGGATAATTTACATCCTCTGTTTCAATTATTTTGGCAAGAAGAAATCAAAAGGGGTAAATAAAAAATGGGCTTGACATAGCGGGCGCCAGTCAAGCCCATCAAAAAACTACTCTTCTCTTCTGCTTTATTTAATTTGCAAATCAAATGCCAGATTTGCCTGACAAGCTTTTTTTTTTGAAATAATTTTATTATCTCATCAGCTATATAATTTTATACGCCCAACAAGGTAAACCACATAGAAGATACCAATCCAAATTCCTATGACAACAATTAAGTATGAAAGGATGATCCACAATTGTGTATGAGCATTCCATGACCAAAGTACTTTTTTGGCAAAAATATTTATAGGAATGGTTGGTTTACCAAGAAATACATTCTTGTTCTTTTCAATTTTCCCGTATGTCTCTTCATCCTTAACTTTTACAATCAGGGAAAACATTCCATTTGTATCGCCCGGTAAGTCATCAGGTATCGTCAGGCTTGCAACACCATTATTGTCAGTAACCAATCCGGTTCCTAGTTCCATTAATCCAAAATTTCTTTTTACTAAAAACAATAATTCAACTCCTTCGACCGGAATAATCTTATAGTTATCAGCCAAGCCTCGTAATTCAGCTTTAACGGAATTTGTTGAAGTGTCAATTGTTAACCATAAAAACATGCCTGGAACCGGAGAACTGGTTTCAGTAAGCGAAGTACTTTTTGTTCCATCTTTTAAGGAACGGATAAATGCGACAAGTTCCCATATCTCATTTTTCGATAAGGTTTTATTAAATCGGGGCATTTGTCCTTTTCCTTCAGATACCTTGAAGAATATTTCTCCGTCTGTATTTGATTGCATTTTAACTGAGGCTATGTCAATTGGTGGGGGTTGCAAAGGTAAAACATTATTTTTACCAGGATCTTTATGACAGGAATGGCAATGAATATAATAAAGATCTTTGCCTTTTTGGGTGCTTTGTGTGTTTCCTGCAAATGGATTTTTTATATTTTTCAGTGTATTCGGGATAATCCATTGACTTTGCGCGAAAGTTGAACCAATAGTAAATATAAAAAGGGAAAATATAATTATTAGAGGTGAATGCTTCATGTCACTTATATTAAATTGTTAACTAAGTAAATCTTCTTTTGAGACTCCGTTTTCTTTGGCGATTTCCCAGAGGGAAATGACAGGAAAAAGTTTAGCCAATAGCGTGATGACCAATAATGCAATACCAATAGGCAAGGCAGCAATCATAATTTCAGTCCCGGATGGGAAATAGGTCATGAAGTTTTCGGGAACATTCTGAATGGGGAGGTACGGGTGAAGTAAAGTAGGAACAACGATCAGGTAACGTTTAATCCAGGCGCCTGTCAAAACTGCAAGCGAAATGATAAATATCGGAGTTGGTTTTCTAAAAGGTTTAAACAAAAGCAGGATCATGGGTAATGCAAGGCCTCCGATCTGAACGAGCCAAAATGCCAAAGAAAACCTGCCTGTAAAAAGTTCCTGAAGGTGAATCCCTTCCATTTTTCTCATTTTAAATCCAGGAACAAGAAATTCATTTATGTTGAAGTAAAGATAGATAAAAGCAACCAATACTAAAAGTTTACCCATTTTGTCGAAATGTTTATCTGTAAGGTAATTTTTAAGGTGATACCGATTCCGGTAAACATACATTAAAATAATTACTGCAGCAACACCAGCCACAAATGCCCCGGTAACGAAATATGGACCAAAAATAGTAGAATCCCATCCGGGACGGAGTGTGGCTGCAAAAAGCCATGAGGTTACGGTATGTATTGCGAGAGCCACAGGAATGACAAGTATTGCAAGTATTTTCATTGCTTTTTTAATAATAGAAAATTGTTCATCTGAACCATGCCACCCCAGTGAAAGAATGTTGTATAATTTCATTTGAATTTTTGGGACACCGCTAATTTTATCCCTCAACCTCGCTATATCAGGGATTAGCGGGATGTATATTAAAAGAGTACTAATAGCCAGATAGGTTGTAATAACAGTTACATCCCAGAAAATAGGGGAAGCAAATCGTGCATTTTTAATAACATTAAGCACTCTGTCTGGACGTCCCATATCGGTAATTATGATTATACCAGCAAGTGCAACAGCAGCAAGTGCGATTTGTTCAGCGATCCTTGTAATGGGTGTTATCCATTTATACCCTAAAAGATGAAGAACAGAACTGATCAGGAATCCAACCAGGCTTACGGCAACAAAAAAAACGAAGTTGCTGATATACAAACCCCAGCTAACATAATCTCTCATAGCTGTAACACCAAGTCCATCCCGAAGTTGTATGATGTAGCTATATAATCCAGTTCCTATAATAAGCAACAGAAACAATAACCAGAATTGTGATCCAAGGTCGTGTTTAACAATAGATCTGTTCAAATCTTTATCCAGTTGACTCAAATAAAGTTTCGTGTCTTTTTTTGCATGTTTTTCAGGCATAAGTATATCTATTATGGTTTACTACAATTAAGAATGTTTTTCAATCGTGGTTTTTCCCTCAAATTCGAAAGGGAATTGCCGGTTTTTAGGAGGAAGATAAAATACTTGGGGTTTTGTCCCTAATTCTTCGTAGAGGGGATACCCGGCATTTTCCCTGATTAATTCACTAAATCTTCTGGTAATACCAGTAGTTCCATTGGTTACAGCATCTTCATTTTTATCACCGAACCAGTAGACGCTATTCGGACATGAGGAAACACAATAGGGAAGTTTTCCTTGACGCAAGCGGTCAGCACTGAACAAGCATTTTGATATTGTTCCTTTTTTTTGAGGAACATTTAGTTCAATATCGTAGATTCTATCGTCATCACCATCAACCTGAAGCGGTTCGTTCCAATGAAAAACACGGGCAGAGTATGGACATGCAGCAATACAAAAACGACATCCTATACATCGTTCATTATTAATTAAAACAATTCCATCCTGCCTTTTCCATGTAGCATTTACCGGACATACTTTAGTACATGGAGGATTATCACAATGGAAACATGGTTTTGGCATAAAATACGGCTGGGTATCCTTAGCATCCTGCATTCTTAAAGTATTAATGTGATGTTGTTCGGGCCGAAGATGATGGGCTTCCTGACATGCATTCATACACATACGGGCATTCCTGCATTTTGAAAGATCAATCACCATTACCCATTTTTTCCCGGGTAAACCTTCTATGCCCCTCCTTTGATTCTCCTTAAGCTGTTCTTTTTGAGTTAAAGGTTTTATATCGCTACGGTCAATTTCTACAGTATCTCCTTCTTCTGTTAAAACCCGTATGCTTTCTCCTTTCTTTTTCTTTTCAGGTTTAGCTGCTTTTAATACGCCTCCAACTGCCAATGCACCAATACCAACTGAAAGGCCAAAGTTCTTTATAAACCTTCTTCTTGAATTGCTCTGCTTCTGTTCCTCTTGATTATCCATAAAGCGAAAAAGTTTAATTTTTTAAGTTAAAAATCTTCTTACAAATATGGATTAAAATATTTAAAAAACATAATGTTTCAAATAATTAGAATCATTTTAAAACTACACCAGAAAAAATTTGAATAATAATTGAAATAAACGAAGTTGAATTAAGCTTAACAGTGTGCAAGTATCTATTAACCGATACCTAAATATCTTTATTTAAAACTTTATATTTCAGATAATCAATCATAAGCGGAAGGTCACTGGGGTCAGCACCTAACGAAAAAAGCAGTTCTGCATCTTCAAGAATTGATTTTTCGACAAGTTCAACTTCTGCATTTTTTTCAAACAGGGCTTTAAGATAATAGTCGGATGCAACTTCTTTTTTCCCTTTACACCAATACAAGTGACCAAGATTGATCAGATCATATTTTGACTTCTCCGTTTCAGGGATTTTTTTGTAATAATTTTCTGCATCATCCAACCGTCCGGTGGCTAAAGATATCCATGCAATAGGCCGAAGTAGTTTGATGTTTTCGGGGGCCAGATATTCAACCTTATAGTAATAAGTCAACGCCTTCTCATACTCTTTCAGATCAACATAGGTGTGCCCAATATAGACTTGGATATATAAATTGTCAGGTTCAATTTGTTCTGCCTCCTTGTAATACTTCAATGAATTATGATAGTCTTTAAGAAAGCGATAACAAAGTGCAATTTTTTTAAGATTCCATGGATTTGAGCTTTCGAGCATATCGGCTTTCAAATAATAACTTAATGCATTTTCATATTTTTTACTTTTCTGATAAGCATATGCTATTTTTTGTAAAAGAACGACAGTATCATCTCCTTTTTCCTCCAGTAAAAGGAAAACTTCCAATGCTTCATCATAATGATCTTTAATAAAATAGAATTCACCAATTTGTTTCAATAATGAAAAATCTTTGAATAATATGTCTGAAAAACTATGCTTGTAAAGATTAAAATTTGATTTAAAAATATCTTCAAATTGTTTTTTTAGAGGAAAGATTTTATAGAAACGATATATATCTTGCAGATATTGGGTGTAAATAGATCTGCTTTTATGTTCTTTGTTTAATTGTTCATCTTCTTTCTGTAATTCCTCAAGGTTATGAATTTCAGCAGTAAACATGTCAATCATCATCCCCAGTTGAGTTTCGGGCATATTTTTTAAATTAAAACAAAATGAGTATTTATCGGAATTGCATAAATAAGGTGCTTTCTGCAAACTAAGCATGAATTCACGGATAAGTCCGTTTAATTGATGATTGCTTATATCATTTAATAAAAAGTCATTGTCAGGATAAAAAGGGGTCAGCCAATTAGATAATGTATTAAAGAACGGAAAATGTTTTAACATTGAGAAAGCACCAATAAAAACATCTGAACCTTCCATTTGAAGGTTGGAGATTTCCTCCATTTTTTTATAAAGGTCCGGTGAGTCTTTAAAAAAGTATTCCCAGTCGGGATTTTTATCTTCCTTGTCAAATTCAGAAAGAATATTTTCAATATCAAGTTTATCTGTAAGCTTTGGAGCCGCTTTCATAACTTCCGGAAGAAGCTCTTCCTGGATTTTTTTTGAGACTTTTTCAGTATCAACTGATTTAATCAATTGCAATGCAAGCAGAAGAAAATGATCATTAAAAAATGGTGATGTACTGATTTTCGTAAGTTCTTTCTTGATGTTGGGGAATAAGCTTAGCCTGTTTTCAAATTTCAGGATAGATAAAATAAAACCTGCCAATGCTCTTTCCATAACTTGAGTTTCCCCGATTAAGAATACCTCTGCAAGCAAGCGAAACTTTTCTGTATCAAAATTTGTAAGTAAACTTATTGTCAGGCCCGAAACCAAGGTACATTTATCAAACCAGTGAAAATTCTCCGAGTGAAAAATGGTTGAATAAAGATAATATTCATTTTTCCCTAAATGATTCTTAATTAGCAAACGATTGAAAATGTCATTAAAATGTTGATGATGAAATTCTACTTTGTTTTGTTCCCGGACTTCGACAGGAATGTTTTCGAGAAGTTCATCAATTGAAATAAAGACATTAAGTTGATCGAGTAAAGTGTTTACTTCATCCAATTGCAGGTCTTTGGTAATGCCTTTATCCTTTGCATAATAAATGCTCATTTCGGGAGATATGTTTCTGGCTGTGTAACAAATGTGATCAATGATTAGTAACAACGAGCGTTGCAGGTTTTCATAGATTTGCTGGCGGTTTGTGTCGGCTGTATTGTTAATATTGTATTGGAGCATATATTTATAGGTCATTTCGAAATTCTCAATCTCCGTTAATGTATCTCCTGTAAGATATAGTTTTGGTATTAGCCGGAGTTTTTGAAAAGCCTCCGTTAAACTTTGTTCAAGAATCAAAGACTTAATTTTATTACATTCTCTATATATTTCCCAATAATTCATAAAATGAAAGTTTCTTTATCAAATGACTCAATAAAAGTGCCCGTTTTGCAAAAGGACAAAATGGCAATAAATGAATCAGATATATTTACTGGCTTCACGAACACTAAGGGGTGCTAATTTCACTGTAGTAAGGAATTTTCTAACCTCTTCGGGATTGGTTTTGCTTAATTGCCTGAGTGACCATCCTATTGCTTTTCTGATAAAAAATTCTTTTTCATCCTTTAACTGTATTATAGATTCAAATAATAGAGGTATATCTGTATGGCTCTTAAATTTCAATTGAAAAAGCAAAACGGATCTTTGAAGCCAGATGTTTTTTGAACTCATCCACTTACCTATATAATCATCCCTTTTTTCAGGGAAACGTATGAAGAAATTGCCAATAAGTGCAGCAGCAATAAAATCAACAGTATCCCACCAAGACTTTTGAACAACCATGTTTTCATACAAATCAATTTGGGAAGATTTAGCTTTATTTCGCATATTAAAAAGAAAATTCATTGCAAAATACTGATATTCTCTTTCTTCCTTCTTCCACAGGGTATTGATTACTTCCGGTAAAGATTCGATATCAGGATAATGATATTTTTGAATAAACTGCCGTTCAAGTTCATTCCTCTTCGGAGATTTTATACCGGCAAATTCAAATTGGTCTCTCATATATTTTTTCATTAAAACTGCTTCTTCCTTATTGGCATTTTCCTGAAACAGTAAATAAAGTGGTTTAAGATATTCCATGATTCAATTTTTTGTTTGATTAAGATTAAATAAGGTTGTAAAAATATTATTAATTTTACAGACTTGAATAAAATTCTTAATTTAAATATTAAACTGATTTTTAATTAAAAGCATTAAAAAAATAATAAAATGATTGATCTTAAAACCAGGTACATGGGATTAGAGTTGAAGAATCCCATCATCATTGGAGCCAGCAATTTAGTAACAGACCTTAGTATACTGAAGGAGCTCGAAAAAGCAGGTGCAGCAGCTATTATATATAAATCGCTCTTCGAAGAACAAATTCAGCTTGAGGAATTGCAGTTGGATCATGAGTTGGAAGAGTATAATGAGCGTCATGCCGAAATGTCAAGTTTATTCCCAAACTTGCAGCACGCAGGGCCTGAAGAGCATTTACTTAATCTTAAAAAAGTAAAGGAGCAGCTTAACATCCCGGTGATAGCTAGTTTGAACTGCATTTTTAAGGAAACATGGATTGAATATGCAAAAACGATTGAGAAATATGGTGCTGATGGTTTGGAATTAAATTTTTATAGTATTCCAAAAGATTTCGAAACTCAAAGTTTGGCAGTAGAATCCGAGCAAATTGAAATTGTCAGAGAAGTAAAGAGGAACGTAAAAATTCCTGTTAGTGTAAAATTAAGTCCATTCTACACCAGTCCGCTTCATCTTATTAAAAAGATGGATGAAACCGGGATACAAGCTTTTGTACTTTTTAATAAGCTTTTTCAACCCGACTTCAATATTGATCAGATGGAACTTAGTTTTCCATATAATTTAAGTGATAGTGAAGAGAACCGAATTTGTTTACGTTTCGCAGGTTTATTGTTTGGACAAATAAATGCTGATATATGCGCAAATACCGGTATTCTTTCAGGGAAAGATGTAATTAAAATGATTTTGGCAGGTGCCAATAGTGTTCAAATTGTAAGTGCTATATATAAGAACAAGCCACCATATATTTTTAAAATTCTTGAAGAAATCGAAAGATGGATGGTAGAGAAGAAATTTACAACTTTGGATGATTTCAGAGGAAAAATGTCAAAAAAAATGATCAAAGATCCTTACGCATATAAAAGGGCTCAATATGTTGATATTCTAATGAAATCAGATACTGTTTTTACAAAGTATCCGCTTCGCTAATTGAGTATTCATGTTTTACAAACAAGATTGGATAAAGCTAAATAAGCAACCATAATAAATGGTAAATTTGTGATCGTAAAAAGTTTCCTTACTGGTTTAATTTTAAAATGAATAGTATGAAATACATTTCCTCATTTTTACTGATTTTTTTACTTTTCGGTACGGCACATGCTCAAAAAGCAGCTTTATTTGCAGGACATCCGCAGATAAGTGGACAAAATCCGGTAAGTGTTTCCAGAGACAGTGCATATTTTAATAATCCTTATGGACTTGCTTTCGACAGTTATGGGAATATGTGGATATCTGAATGGTCGAATCACACAATAAGGGTAATAACACCAAATGGTCAGGTTTACACAAAAGGGGGAGGTTATGGATTATCCTGTTTTAAAAATGGAGCAGCAACAACAGCGCGGTTCAGTAATCCATCAGGTCTTTGTATTGGTCTTGGAGATACAGTTTTCATCGCAGATGAGGGTAATCATGTCATTCGCTTTATTCAACCCTATAATGGTCAAATCGGTTATGCAAATTGGGTTGGGGTTAAAGCTGGAAAATATGACTCAGCAGGTCCCAATCCTTATTGCTATACTACTTTTCCGGGGCATAAGGACGGATTTCGTACATCTGCTCAGTTTAATGGACCTGTTGATGTTGTAAGCGACAAAGCAGGAAACCTCTATGTTGCAGATAAAGGCAATCATTGTATTCGAAAAATTGATACAAAAGGTTACGTTACCACAGTGGCAGGAATTCCCGGAGAATCCGGAAATGTTGATGGAAGTGTTTCAGTTGCAAAGTTTGCTTATCCCGTTGGGGTAGTTGTCGAAGATAATGGCGATATCTATGTAGCTGAATGGGGAAATGCACAGCTTCGAAAAATATCGGGAGGGGTAGTCAGTACGGTTTTAGGATTTCCTCCTTTGTTTAATCCTTCAGACGTCATCAGGGATATAAGGGGAACAATGTATATTTCTGATCTTCCGAGAATTATTAAATATGAAAATCAAAAATGGTCAATATTTGTTGGTTCACCCTACCACAACGGGCCAGTGGGATATGTGAATGATACAGGATATTCTGCAAGATTTGACAGAATTACACAAATGGCCAATGATCCGGTTAATTACAAAATTGTATATGCTGCAGATTACAACAACCATGTGATCAGAAAAATTGAAATTTGTGACCCTTATAAAGTCAATGTTAATGTTTCCGGTTTGCTGTATTTCTGCAAAGGGGCCAAGGTTACTTTCACTGCTCCTGATGGCTATATTAAATATCAATGGTCAACCGGAGATTCGATAAAATCAATTACAGTTGATAAATCGGATACTGTATTTTTAATTGTGACAAATAATGATTTATGCCCAGGGTATTCTGATACTTTTTATGTTAATGTATATAATTTAAAGCCGCAGTTGGTTGCCACAAAAACCTCATTTTGTTCTGGCGACAGCTCCATTCTTGTTGGACAATCCGGATTTGATTATTATACCTGGTATAAGAATGGCGTTAAGTTTATAGAAGGAGCAACAAAACAGTCCATATCCGTGCACGATTCAGGTACGTATAGACTGGATGTTGTTTCAGGACCATGTGCAGGTAGTTCTGACAATATTAAAATTTCAATAGGGCAGCTGGTACCCATGTTAAATTATGAAGGAAATAAAACATTATGCCAGGGAGACTCACTGATAGTTGAACCTTATACAGATTTTCAGACTTATCAATGGAAAAAAGGAACGGATGTAATTAGTTCAAGTAAAAGGATTATTATCAAGGAAAGTGGGACATATTCACTTTATGTGGCAAACGGAACTGGTTGTGATGGAACATCAGCCTTGCTGAATGTGACTGTACAACCTAAACCATCTAAACCTGTTATTTCAACAACAGGGGATTCCATATTAAAATCAAGCTCAATGACCGGTAATCAATGGTACAGAAATGACACCTTATTGACTGGTGCTACTTCACAGGGATATTATGCAAGAATATCCGGATGGTACAAAGTCGTTGTTTCAAATCAATATGGATGTTCCAATGCTTCAGATCCTTTTCCTTTCGGAAATCCTTCAGTGAGGGAGTATAAAGGTCTGACTGATGCCATGATATTTCCAAATCCTTCGTCAGGACAGTTTACAATTCGCCTGGATTTATCGGATAGAGGTGATATGGAAATAAATGTGACTGATTTATTGGGGAAAACAGCATATTCTAATTCGATAAAAGTGGAAAAGGGTTTATATGTGGACCAAATTGATCTTAGAAACAATCCCAAAGGGATATATTTTCTGAGAATAAAACTCGGGAATAGTGTCCTTGTTAAAAAACTAATCTTTGAGTAGGAGATAAATTCCTGTTGTTTCCTATTCTTTTCAATTTTTTTGAATGCACATGGTTGAATAATTTACCTTTGCAGTAGATAATTTTGTACAATGCATAGTAGTTATGCATATTATAGTTTTTAAAAATGCTGAATAGAAGACATATTCGAATTAAAGTGTTACAAAGTCTTTATGCTTACTATATTTCTGACAAAGAATTTCCAGTTGCTTTTATTAAAAACGAGTTGGACAAGAATATCTGGAGGCTTTATGACTTGTATCTTTTTCTTCTCCTTTTTATCAGGGAGTTTTCAGCATTTATTGAAAAATATGATGATGATATAAAAAATGCCGCAACTTTTTTAAGCAAGATTAACATCAATGAACGGTTATACAACAGCAGCATTTATCAATCGCTATCAGAAAACGTAAAATTCTCCGATCAACTGACAAAGAATAAGATTATTTGGGATAATGAGGATAAAGACATCCTTAGAAAACTTTTTTCGGAATTCAAGTCAACTGAAAGCTATGGGGATTTTATCAGAAAAGAAGAAATCACCAAGTCGGATGAATTTGAAATATTTGTGTATTTTATTAAGCATTATTGCACAAACTCATTATTGTTTACTCAGTATATTGAAGACAAATTTATTAACTGGCATGACGATGAAAAACCTGCAATTCAAATGGTCGTTAAAACCCTTACTACAATAATTTCGCAACCTGAACAAAAGGAATTTCTGGTTTTATTATCAACTGATCCGGATGCAAGTATTGCATTTTCCAAACAACTTTTCCAGCAAGTAATTGATAACGATGAAGAATTAACTGAGCTTATCACAGCACGAATAGATAAATGGGAACCAAGCAGAATACCTGTTATTGATAGTATTGTGCTTAAAATTGGTTTGGCCGAGTTACTGTATTTTCCAACAATCCCTGTAAAGGTTACCATTAATGAGTGTATTGAACTGGTAAAAAACTATAGCTTGCCCAGCAGTAAGAAGTTCATTAATGCCGTGCTTGATAATTTGTTGAATGATTTGGAAAAAGAAGGTAAAATTCAAAAGAAAGGAATTGGTTTAATTGATAAATAAAAATTAAAGAGTTTATTTTTGCACTAAAATTATATTTGAAAATGGATACTAAAATTGTTAAAATAATCCTGATATTTTTTATTTTAAGCATTTTTTTTTCATGCAGTAACCATAAAATTGATGATAATATTGACCCATCCCTCATTAATAATCCGGCCTCAGCTTCCAATAAGGATAAAGGGAAAATGCCCAAAATCGTATTTGTTAAAACAGAGCATAATTTTGGAGAAATTGTAGATGGTGTCAAAGTATCCTATTCTTTTAAGTTTGTCAACAAAGGGAATTCTGACCTGATCATTTCCAATTGTGTTCCATCCTGTGGTTGCACCGTTCCCGATTTCCCTAAAAAACCTGTAAAGCCCGGGCAGAGTGAATTTATTTCCGTTGTTTTTGACAGTAAAGGACGTTCTGGTACATTCGAAAAAACAATTACGGTTTTTACTAATTGTATACCCAACTCTACAGTATTAAGAATTAAAGGCTCAGTTGTAAATAAGTAAAAAATTTTAAATATGAATTTATTAGCAATTTTATTGATGGCACCTCAGCAGGGAGCAAAATCCAATCCCTGGACACAAATTTTACCATTTGTTTTGATTCTTGTAATTATCTATTTTTTTATGATTCGTCCTCAAAGCCGGAAGGCTAAGGAACAAAAGCTGTACAAAGAACAGATAAAGAAAGGTGACCGGATTATCACAATCGGTGGTATTCATGGAAGGATTCTTGAAATCAGGGAGAAAGACATTATTATTGATGCAGGGAACAATGTTAAACTCACCATTCAAAAGGAAGCCATCTCGATGGAAGCCTCAAGGGCTCTGAACCAGGATGAAGATAAGTAAGCAATCCTAATTTGTGGAAAGTAGTGGAAATGAAAAAGGAAGGACTAATAAGTCGGTAAATTCAACCGAAAGAAACCTTATTGCATTTTTTATTTCCTTTGTTTTGGCTTCTCTTTTGTGGTTTCTGCAAACTCTGGAAAAGAAGTATGTTGCCGATTTATATATAAACGCAAACTATGTCAACATTCCGGAAAATAAAATTTTAAGACATCCTTTGCCGGAGAGGTACTTACTAAAAATTGAGGCAAACGGATGGGACATCTTGAAATTAAAGGGGAATAAAAAAAAGAGTACGATTACTATTGATTTGGAAAGATTTGGATCAAAGAAAGCGACAAGAATTTTGTCAGTAAAAAATTCATTTTTCCCGGAAGGATTTTTAGATGTAAAAACCATTAATGTTTACCCGGATACCTTAACAATTGCTTTCGATAAAGCAATAAAAAAAACAATTAAGGTATTGCCCAGATATAAACTAAGTTTTAAAAAGTATTATGGATTATCGTCATCAGTAAAGGTACATCCTGGATTTATTGAAATTACTGGCCCTAAAGCTGATGTAGAACGCCTTGATTTTGTTTATACAAAAATTGTTGAAGCGAGAGGTCTTGACAAACAAACAAAAATAAATGTTGAACCTGATTTTGGTACCGGAACCAACATTACTTCCAATGTAAAAAATGTAAGGATGGATATTATTGTTGAACCTCTTACTGAAGGAAAGCTCACTGTTGACATTGAGATACCTGTTTCGTGTAAAGATAGTATTCATTTAATCCCGGAAAAAGTCACGCTGACTTTTCAGGCAGCACTAAGCATTTTTGAGGATATTGATAAAAATGATTTTAAAATCTATATACCTCAAAGAGAATTCTATAATAAGAATATTGGAATGCTTAAACTGGAGATAGATGTATTAAATGATTTTGTTTATAAGGTCCAAATCGAACCAGCGTTTGTTGATTTTATCAAGATCAAATAATATGCTTAAAATAGGAGTAACAGGTGGAATTGGATCTGGAAAAACTACTGTTTGCCAGCTATTTGAATCTTTAGGAGTAAAGGTATATTATGCTGACCAGCGATCAAAATTATTGGTACAACATGATCAGAATATAATTCGTGCAATCTCGATGGAATTTGGAGATGAGTTTTACAATAGGGAAAATGTGCTGGATAGGAAAAGATTGGCTTCGATAGTATTCAGAAATAAATTAGCACTTGAGAAATTAAATCAGATTATCCATCCTGCTGTTAACCAAGATTTCAGCGACTGGTGTCAGTTACACCTTAATGAAAAATATGTCATTAAGGAAGCAGCATTGCTTTTTGAAAGTGGTTCTTACATAAATCTCGACAAGATTGTTTTGGTTTATGCCCCAATGAAAATCAGAATAAAAAGGATCATGGAACGAGATGGCATTGCCAGATCTGAAGTTATTTGCAGAATAAATAACCAATTATCTGATGAAGAAAAGCGAAATAAAAGCGACTATATTATCTTTTCATACGGCAGATATAAGCTGAGAGATCAAATCGAAAAATTACACGAAATTTTTACTTTGCAGGCAAATTCCTAGATTTGAAATCCGATGTGATTTTCTTGTAAAAAAAGGCCTGATGTGGATAAATTTTGTGGATAAATGACAGGGTATTTTTGCATTTAATTGATTAAAAATCAATAATTTTACATTAAAAATAAATAGGTAATTAATGAATGTAAAAAGAGATCTTTCCCAAAACTATACAGCCGATAATATACAGGTATTAGAAGGGATGGAGGCGGTGCGAAAAAGACCCGCAATGTACATAGGAGATACTGCAGCCCGGGGATTGCATCATCTGGTTTATGAAGTCGTTGATAATAGTATTGATGAAGCTCTTGCAGGATATTGCAATCAAATTGATGTGGTAATTCATAAGGACAATTCAATAAGTGTAAACGATAATGGCCGGGGAATCCCCACAGAAATACATGCGAAAGAAAACAGATCAGCCTTGGAAGTGGTTATGACAGTTTTGCATGCTGGTGGAAAATTCGATAAGGATTCATATAAAGTTTCCGGAGGACTTCATGGTGTTGGTGTTAGCTGTGTGAACGCATTATCTGAGCACTTTCGGGTAGAAGTTTATAGGTTAGGGAAAATATTTGTGCAGGAATACCAAATCGGGAAACCGCTTTATAGCGTTAAAGAAATTGGGGAAACTAATAAAACAGGAACTAATGTCTGGTTTAAGCCAGATGCTTCAATTTTTCAGTCTGTTGAATTTAAATATGATACACTTCGAACAAGATTAAAGGAACTTGCATATTTGAATAAAGGAGTAAAACTTACTCTTACAGATGAACGTGAAACTGAAAATGGAAATGGAAACGGGAATTATCCTGTATTTGAGGAGTTTTATTCAACCGGAGGATTAAGTGAATTTGTTCAGTTTATTGATAACAACAGGGAAACATTGATCAGCGAGCCTATTTCTTTTGAAGGGGAAAAAAATGGTATCCCTATTGATGTTTCATTTCAATACAACACTTCTTATAATGAAAATTTGCACTCGTATGTTAATAACATAAATACCGTTGAAGGTGGAACACATATTAGTGGCTTTAGAAGAGCACTAACACGTTGTTTTAAAAACTATGCTGAAAAGGAAGGGTTACTTAGAAATTCGAAAATAGAAATAAGTGGTGATGATTTTCGGGAAGGTTTGACTGCAGTTGTTTCTATTAAAGTTCAGGAACCACAATTTGAGGGACAAACCAAAACCAAATTGGGCAATTCGGAAGTTATGGGTATTGTTGACAGTTTCATTACAGATGAATTAAACATCTATCTGGAAGAACATCCAAAGGAGTCTCGCAATATCGTTAACAAAGTACTGCTTTCCGCACAAGCTCGACATGCAGCCCGAAAAGCTCGTGAAATGGTTCAGCGAAAGGGTAGCTTTAATTCTGCTGGCTTGCCTGGGAAACTTGCCGACTGTTCCTCGAAAGACCCTGAAGAATGCGAGATCTTTCTCGTTGAGGGGGATTCAGCAGGAGGAACTGCAAAACAGGGAAGGGATAGAAAATTCCAGGCAATTCTTCCTCTTAGAGGGAAAATTCTGAATGTGGAAAAGGCATTGGAATATAAAATCTATGATAACGAAGAAATTAAGAATCTATTTACAGCTTTGGGTGTTAGTATTGGTACAGCAGAAGATGATAAAGCGCTTAATCTTGATAAGTTGCGCTACAGTAAGGTAATTATTATGACAGATGCTGATGTTGATGGGAGCCATATTACCACTTTAATTTTGACTTTGCTTTACCGCTATATGAAGAGGTTAATTGAAAACGGCAATGTTTATATTGCCACTCCTCCTTTTTATTTGGTGAAAAAGGGGAAGGAAGAATACTATTGCTGGACAGATGATGAAAGAGATAACGTCCTTGCCATGTTTAAAAGTAATGGAAAAGATTCATCATTGAGCGTTCAAAGATATAAAGGACTTGGTGAAATGAATGCTGAGCAACTTTGGGACACGACAATGAATCCTGATAAAAGAACACTCAGGCTTGTCACTATTGAAAATGCTGCTGAATCCGATCGTACATTTTCCATGTTAATGGGAGATGAGGTTGCCCCCAGAAGGGATTTTATTGAGCAAAATGCACGTTATGCAAATATAGATGCGTAGTTAATTGCCACACAGGTCAATCTACTTTTATTTTTTCAACAACAAGACCAATATCCATCACGGCAGGTAAAAAGTCAATGCGCATGTCATGAGAAAAAGTATAAGTGTATTCACCGGATTCTTCAAATTGTATTTGCTTCTCTATAATAAATTGGTTATCAATGATGTCTCCTAATCCTTTTCCTGTCCATTCCCCTTTTTCATCTGCCAAAGTGAACTCAAAACGTTTTGTGTAAATGATTTTACCATTCTCTCCGTTTTTTTTCAAACTTATCCAGATATTACTGTATGGATAAATAGAAGCAATCCTAAGGTTAAGGTATGTGTTATAAACGGCTTTATTATCAGAAATATAAAAATTAAAAGAGACTGGCTCACGATAATCCCAAATATAGTCAGGGATTTTAATGTATTTTTGATATACATGCCTTCCTGTGCAGGAAGTGAGGACGAAACAAGCGCACAAAACCAGTATTGGAAGTAATCTTGTCTTCATAAGAGGTTTTTATTTTTCATACAATTCTTCCTGATGAAGTCCATATGAGGTTTCTTTATTCGGGAAGATTTCTTCAAATGCCGATAAATCATTAGGTTTGATATTTCTTTTATTCATATCAATAATCTCAAAAACTTTTGAGATGTGAATGGGTATCGGGTGCAAATTATTTTCATTATCATAGCAAAACCACATGATACCTTTTAAGATATCAAGTTTCATAACTTTTGCATTGCCTCTTTGTGTATGCAAAACGATATCTTCCGCAGGGAATTTTTCGAAAGCTTCAAGATAGTTGTCCAGTTCGTAATTGAGACAACATTTAAGTCTTCCGCATTGACCTGATAACTTGGAAGGATTAAGATAAAGGTTCTGCTGTTTTGCAGCCACAGTTGGAACTGAGGTGAATTCTGTCAGCCAAACGGAACAACATAATTCTTTTCCACAATCTGCGAGTCCC
>Ga0265297_10005444_pt1 | contig 19439 bp, 19 predicted proteins | sample Munlanlwell13791_FD_192502 | JGI IMG/M metagenome (GOLD analysis project Ga0265297, IMG submission 192502) | Leachate microbial communities from a municipal landfill in Southern Ontario, Canada - Leachate well 137-91 | ecosystem: Engineered > Solid waste > Landfill > Unclassified | place...
GCTTTAGCCGATTTATTATATTTTGTTGCTTTAGGAAAAAGAGATTTTAGTTATGAGAGAGTTAATCTTAAAAAGATAAAAAAGCAAAAATTAATGAATTACGCGAAAGGTTTTAAAAATAAAAAAGTCTTCGAACTAATTAAAAATATCTATGATTGATTTTGAAACCATTAAATTTTTATCTCAAAAATATCAAACAAGGATGGATAATGTTGTGCGAGAATATTTTCAGCACCTTTTTCTGTCATTTTTATACAATCAAAAAGAATCGGAAAATTTATATTTCAAAGGAGGGACGGCTTTAAAAATTATTTATCACTCACCTCGTTTTTCCGAAGATTTAGATTTTAGCGCCTCCAAAAATATTTCTTTGTCTCAAATTGAAGATTTATTTTTAGAAACTTTAAAAAAGATGAATGAAGTTGGAGTAGCAGTGAATTTACAAGAATCAAAAAAAACGAGTGGTGGCTATTTAGGTATTTTTTCCTATGAGATGTATGATTTTTTAGGAAAAATTCAAGTGGAAATTTCTTTCAGACAAAAGAATAATCTTCAACAAGAAGTGACAACTATTGTTTCGGATTTTCTTCCCGCTTATATTTTAATTCAATTATCGCCTCAATTAATTGTAAAAGAAAAAATATTAGCTTTAGAGATGCGTCGTAAACCAAGAGATTTTTACGATTTTTATTTCATTTTAAGACATCCGGAATTAAATAAATATCTTGATTTTAAAAAAATAAAAGTAATTAAAGAAATTATTTTAAAAGAAGAAATTAACTTTAAAAAAGAATTAGAAATACTGTTACCAATAAACCACCATATGGTTTGAGTAATTTTAAAAAGACGTTGCTTAAAGAAATAGAAAAACAGGAGATAAAATGATTTAAAAATATGGATTTAGGGAATTTACTTTTGAATAATATTTCGCCCAAACAAACTTTTTTCAAAAATAGTTTTTGGCTTTTTTTAAGCCAAGGATTAAGCCGGCTTTTTAAGCTGATTTTAATTATTGTTTCAGCGCGAATTTTGAATCCTACTGGGTTTGGCACTTTTAATTATATTTTATCTATCGCTTCATTCTTTTTTATTGCCGCAGACTGGGGCATTAGCAATTTAATTATTCGCGAATATCAGCAATCCGAACAAAAAGAAAAATATATTCGTGTTAGTTTCTTATTTCGGCTTATTGCTACCGCATTGTGTTTTATTGCTGCTTTGATTGGCATTTTTGTTTTTCAAAGCCCGGAATTTCGTTTAAATTTTCTCATTCTTTCCATTTATTTATTTGTTTCCAATATCAAAGATTTTTTTGTTGCTTTTTTGCGGGCAATGCAGAAGATGGAAAAAGAATTTATCGTGATTTTAGTGGAAAGTTTTTCCATAATGGCTTTCAGCATTTTTTTGATTCTCGTTCATAGAAATATTATTTCTTTGAGTTTTGGTTATTTAATAGGCGTGCTTTTAAGTTTGATAACCGCTTGTTTGATAGTCCGTTCTTATAAAAATTATCTCAAGCCGCAATTTGACAAACAATTATTTTTACAAATTTTAAAAGACGGTTTTCCAATGCTTCTTTTTGGCATTTTGGGTTTTATTTTCTTTTCCACTGATCAAATAATGCTTGGAAAAATGCGCAGCGTGACAGAAGTCGGATATTATTCTTTGATTACCAAAGGCGTTTTGCTTATTAATCTTATTCCTTCGTTAATAATGGTAGCGCTTTTTCCGCATCTCTCGGCTAATGTTAATGATAAAGAAAAAATTAAAAAATTAACTAAAAAAGTTTTATTGAGTTTTATTGGTTTAGGGCTTTTAATTTCAATTTTGGTTTTTTTCTTGGCGCCTATTATTCCATTTTTTGTTGGTCAAAGCTATGAGCCATCGGTTGGTCTGACTCAATTTCTAATTTGGATTATTATTTTTATGTTTCCTTCCACCTACTTCACTTATCTATATCTCTCCTACAACAAGCAGATGATCAACTTCTATTTAACCGCCATTTGTGCTATAATCAATTTAGTCCTCAATTTTATTCTGATTCCTAAATTCGGGATGTATGGCGCTGCAGCCACCAGCATATTTGCTCAATTTCTTAATTTCCTATTGCTTTTAATTTTCAGCAAAAAAGTACTTCGGTAATTATAAATATCATCTAGTTTTGGTTAAAGGTGATGTGAAAGGGAAGAGAAATGCGCTATTAAGAATACATTCAGAGTGGATCACGGGTGATATTTTCTATTTAAAAGAATGCGACTGCGGTTTACAATTGGAAAAGCGCTAAAATATATTGATAGTAATGGCGTCGGTGTTATTCTAGAAAGTAGAATATTTTTAGAAATTACACTAAATCCTTATAACATTAATTATTTAAAAACAAAGAAAGAATGGAGCACATTTTTTCGCCAACAAAAGTGGAAGAGCCATCAAAAAAATCCAATTTTATCGAATCGGAATTGAAGTTTCTTTTTAATCCAACTAGCGCGTTACTGATTAGAAAAAAAATTTTAAAAATTAAAAATATTTCTTATGAGGGCAGATTCTATGAAAAAACTATTATGTTAGATAATCATCAACAGACGATGAATAAAGAAGACGCGCGTTTAAGAGTTAGAGAGATTAAGAATCAACAGAATAGCCAAGATACTCGAATAGAATTTTCATATAAAAGACGCCTTCAAGCTACCGGCGGCATTAAAAAAGAAGAAGAGATAGAAATTTCTTTTGTCGCCGACGCAGATTCTTTTTTAAAAATTTTAAATAAAATGGGCTATGAGGTTACTACCAGCTACGAACGTTATAGAGAAATATATATTCTAAAAGAATCGAAAATTACTTTAGACGAATTTCCCTTCGGCTATATTTTAGAAATAGAGGGTGAAGAAAAGGAAATAAAGAAAATATGCAGGTTGTTGAACTTAAAAATTAGTGATAGTTATGCATTAAGTTGTGATGATGTTTATGTTGATTTGTGCAAGAGAGAAAAAATACAACCCAAAGACCATATTTTATTTAATGATCTAGAAATGCCAAAATTAAAATAGATTGTTAAATATTATGTTTTTTGATCATCAACAACCAGTAGATATTAACGAAAACTCCATTTCTAATATCAATTAAATTAAAAAGGTGTATAATAAACGTGAAGGAAAGATGGAAATATGAATAATTTAATAAACAAATCAGTTAAAACGATAAAAAATGAAGGAACGGGAATATTTTTTAAGAAAGTGGGAAATAAAACAAAATCACAAAAATAAAATAATATATAAAATGAAAAATTATTCTCAAATTCCAACAATAATTCTTTGCGGAGGACTGGGAACCAGAATGAGAGAAGAAACAGAATACAAGCCCAAGCCGATGGTTTTAATCGGCGGAAAACCTATGCTTTGGCATATTATGAAAATTTACAGCCATTACGGTTATAATAATTTCATTTTAGCTTTGGGCTACAAAGGCGAAATGATAAAAGATTATTTTTTAAATTTTAAAACTTTTATTAATGATTTTGAACTGGAAACTTCTACAGATAAAATCAATTATTGTAATGGTTTAGAAGATAATTTCAAAATTCTTTTTGCAGAAACTGGATTAGAAAGCGCAACCGGTGAGCGAATTTTACGAATCAAAAAATATTTGAAAGACGATTTATTTATGCTTACTTACGGTGATGGAGTGAGTGATATTGATATTAATAAATTAGTTGATTTTCATTTAAAACAAAAAACCTCAGGTACTATTACCGGAGTTCACCCTTTTTCTAGATATGGGATGATAAAAATGGACAGAAAGAAAAAATTAGTAATTGATTTTGAACAAAAACCTTTGATGTTTGATTATGTCAGCGGAGGGTTTATGATTTTTCATAAAAAAGCTTTAAAGTATTTTGACAAAGGGCCAATGGAAAATGGTTTAAAAAAAATGGCAAAAGATAAACAATTATCAGTTTATTGCTACGATGGTTTTTGGAAAGCAATGGATACTTATAGAGAAATGGAAGAATTAAACAAATTATGGGAAGAGAAAAAACCTTGGGCGGTTTGGGAAAAGAGAAAAAATTAATTTAATGAAAGAATCAAAAAGTTTTTATAAAAATAAAAAAGTTTTAATTACAGGCCACTCTGGTTTTAAGGGTAGTTGGCTCACCCAAATTTTATTAAATTGGAAAGCAAAAATTTCTGGTATAGCTTTAAAACCAAATACAAATCCAAGTTTGTTTAAAATTCTAAAATTAGAAAAGCAAATTAATAATTATTATTGCGACATTAGGGATTTTAAAAAAATAGCCGAGATTATTAAAAAAGAAAAACCAGAAATAGTTTTTCATTTAGCTGCCCAGCCATTAGTTAGAGACAGTTACGATGACCCTTTAGCTACTTTTGAAACTAATATTATAGGAACGGCTAATCTTCTTCAGGCAATAAAAGAAGCAAAAACCGTTAAATCAGCAGTAATTATTACTACAGATAAAGTTTATGAAAACATTGAGTCTGGTCGGTCTTTTAAAGAAACTGATAAATTAGGAGGTTATGATTCTTATAGTGCTTCAAAAGCAGCAGCGGAAATAATTATTAGCTCTTATTTAAAATCATTTTTTAATCCAGCCGATTATAAGAAAAAACACCAAACTTTAATTGCTTCTGCTAGAGCAGGTAATATGATTGGTGGAGGAGATTGGCAAAAAGATCGCCTAGTGCCAGATATTATCAAAGCTGTTTTTGAAAAACAAGAAAAAGTTATTATCCGAAACCCCAAAGCAATTAGGCCTTGGCAATATGTTCTGGAACCGCTTTTTGGGTATCTGTTATTAGCTAAAAAACTTTATGAGGGCAAAAAAGATTTTTCCGGCGCTTGGAATTTTGGCCCCAATAATAAAAATTATTTAACAGTTGAAGAGTTAGTTAAAATAACTTTAAAATTATTGGGTCAAGGCACTTATGAAATTCAAAAAGATTTTACTAAACACGAGGCGCAAGTATTAAAACTGGATAGTGGAAAAGCTCAAAAACTTTTAAATTGGCAAGCTAAATTAGATATCAAAACAATTTTAAAATTAACCTGCGATTGGTATAAAACATTTTATAATAAACAAAATATTGTTAAATTAACTAATCAACAAATAAATAATTTTTTACAACAATATGAAATTTAAAGAAACTAAAATCAAAGGGTTATATATTATTGAACCAGAAATTCATTTTGACGAGAGAGGGTATTTTGCGAGGATTTTTTGTAAACAAGAATTATCAAAAACAGGAATTGATTTTAATATAGTTCAAGTCGATAGATCGTTAAATAAAAAACGAGGGATTATTCGGGGAATGCATTTTCAAAAATCACCAAAAGCCGAGGATAAAATAATCCAATGCATTAAAGGAAAAATTTACGATGTCGCGATTGATTTACGGCAGGATTCACCAACTTATGGCGAGTGGGTTGCTGAGGAATTAAGTGAAGAAAACAAAAAAACGCTTTTAATTCCTAAAGGTTTTGCTCATGGCTTTCAAACCTTAGCTGATAGTTGCGAAATTTTATATTTTATGTCAGAATTTTATTCACCGCAATATGAAAGTGGCGTCAGGTGGAATGACCCATTTTTTAATATAAAATGGCCAATAAAAAATCCAATTCTTTCTGAAAAAGATAAAAATTGGTCCTTAATAAAAAAATGAAAAAAATTTTATTAATTGGGGGAACGGGTCAATTAGGGGGTGCAATCATAAAAGATGCTAAAGATTTTGATTTTGAAATTATTAGTTTTGAGAAATCTGAATTAGATATTACAAATGAATTACAAGTTGAAGAAAAAATAGAAAGAGCAAAACCCGATATTTTAATCAATACTGCTGCCTATAATGCGGTATCGGATTGCGACTCAAGTCCATTAGAAGCAATAAAAGTAAATTTTGTTGCTGTTTATAATTTAGCTAAGTTGTGCAGAAGATATCGTATTAGATTTATTACTTATAGTACTGATTATGTTTTTGACGGAGAAAAAGGAGCGCCCTATAAAGAAAACGATAAGCCAAATCCTTTGCAAGTATATGGAATTTCTAAATTATCCGGAGAATATACTGCTTTAAATTATTATCCAGAAAAAACATTTGTTATTAGAACCTCCGGTCTTTACGGAGGAAAATTCGGCAGTCCCGTAAAAGGAAATTTTGTTTTAAATATTATAAAAGAAGCTCAAAATAAAGAAGTCATTGAAGTTAGCTCAGAACAGATTGTTAGTCCTACTTATGCCAGAGATTTAAGTCAAGCTACTTTAAAGTTGTTAGAAGTTGAAGCTAATTGCGGCATATTCCATCTAGTAAATGAAGGTTATTGTAGTTGGTATGAATTTACAAAAGAAATATTTAAGTTAATGAAAATAGATAAGGATTTAAAACCCGTTGATAGAAAGGGTTTTAGTGGGGGAGTAAAAAGACCCAAATTTTCTGCTTTAGAAAATACAAAAGCCAAAGAGATGGGAATAAAATTGCCCTCCTGGCAGGAAGGATTAAAAAACTATATTAATGAATTATCCAGTTTGTAAAAAGATAATCTTAAATTTAAAGATATGTATTTAATAAAAAATTATTAACATAAAAGATTGTATTTTTAATTAAACTTAAACAATGAAAAACGAAAAACAAATAAAAAAAGAAATTTTTAATAAAGTAAAGAAAATGTTTCAATTACAGAAAAAGCAGGAAAAATTTATTCCAGGTGAAACGAGGATTAATTATGCTGGTCGGGTTTATAACGAAGAAGAAATGATAAATTTAGTTGATGCATCCCTAGATTTCTGGTTGACTGCTGGAAAATACGCTCAGCAATTTGAAAAAGAATTAGCTCAATTTTTAGGTGTAAATTATTGTCTTTTAACAAATTCTGGTTCTTCGGCTAATCTTTTAGCTGTTTCTGCTTTAACTTCGCCAAAACTGGGAGAAAGACGATTAAAACCCGGCGATGAAGTTATCACTACTGCCTGCGGTTTTCCTACCACTTTAAATCCAATTATTCAAAATAATTTAATTCCTGTTTTTGTTGATGTTGATTTGGGAACTTATAATATTCAAACAGATAAAATTGAAAAGGCAATATCCAAAAAAACAAAAGCGATTTTTATTGCTCATACTCTTGGTAATCCTGTTAACCTCAAAAAAATTTTAAAAATAGTAAGAAAATACAACCTTTGGTTTATTGAAGATAATTGCGATGCGTTGGGTGCAAAATACGAAGACAAATATACCAGTACTTTTGGCCATCTTGCCACATTTAGTTTTTATCCGGCTCATCAAATTACAATGGGAGAGGGAGGAGCAGTGGTTACAAATAATCCATTGCTTAAAAAAATAGTTGCTTCTTTTCGTGATTGGGGAAGAGATTGTTGGTGTGATCCCGGTCATGATAATACTTGTGGTAAAAGATTTGATCAGCGGTTTGGGAAATTACCATTTGGTTATGACCATAAATACGTTTATTCTCACATTGGTTATAATTTAAAAATTACTGATATGCAGGCGGCAATAGGAGTAGCCCAACTTAAAAAATTGCCATCTTTTATTAGAGCAAGAAAACAGAATTTTAATGAATTATATAAATTTTTTAAGAATTACGAACAACATTTCTTACTTCCTAAAACAGAAAAAAATTCTCAACCCTGCTGGTTTGGTTTTCCTCTTTTAATAAAAAAAGATGCTCCATTTATTCGTAATGAAATTGTGGAATATTTAGAAAAGAATAAAATTGCTACCAGAATGCTCTTTGGCGGAAATTTGACAAAACAACCTGCTTATGAAAATACAAAGTATAGGGTTCCCGATTCTTTAAAAAACACCGACTTGATAATGAATAATCTTGTTTGGATTGGTGTTTATCCGGGGATAAATAAAGAAATGATTTATTATATAAAAAAATGTTTTAAAAAATTTTTAGATTTTTATGAATAATCAACCTTTAATAGCGACAATTATTCCTACTTATCGTAGGCCGCAACTTTTAAGAAGGGCGATTACAAGTGTTTTAAATCAAACTTATCCTAATTTTCAGGCTTGTGTTTATGATAATGCTTCCGGCGACGAAACAGCACAAATTGTTAAAGAATTTTCTCAAAAAGATCCCCGCGTTCATTATTATTGTCATTCAGAAAATATTGGTATGGTAAAAAATTTTAATTTTGGTTTACAGCGAGTAGGCACTCCTTATTTTTCTTTTCTTTGTGATGATGATATTTTGTTGCCAAATTTTTACGAAAAAGCGCTGGAAGGCTTTCAAAAATATCCAGAAGCAGGTTTTGTTGCTACTCAAACTATAATTGCTTCTGATAAAAAAGTGTTAGATATTTCTTTTGATGATTATGAAGAAAAAATACACCAACCATCAGAAGGATTATTAAAAATGAGTAATGGAGGTGTGCTTACTTGGACGGGTATTCTTTTTAGAAAAGAAGTAATAGATAAAGTTGGGTTGCTTGACGAAAAAGTCGGTGGTCCTGCTGATCTTGATTTTGAATTAAGGACTAGTTCCGCTTTCTCTTACACCGTTATTAAATCTTTGGGAGCGATTTTTTATCATAATGAATTGTCTTGGTCTTCAAACTGGAGTGTAGTTGAACCGTTAGAAGGGTTAAAAATAATATTAGAAAAAATAAAAAATAATAAAGACATTCCACTGTCTGTTCGAGAAATAGCCTATCAGAGTTTTAAAAAAAATACCACCCGTATAATATGGAGAGGAGGAATAAATGATATTACAAAAAGAAGATATAATGAGGCAAAAGTAACAAGCGAATCTTTAAAAAATGATTTCAATGAAAATTTAAAAGCCAGTATTGTTTATAATACTGCAAAATTATGCGAATTTTCTGATATTTTTTATTATTTGTTGATTGGTCTTAATTGGATGAGAAAATCTGTAAATCCTAAAAGAAGAATGAAAGAAAAACGTCTGCAAAAAATGTATAGCCAATATCTAGAATATTTTCAAAAATATTCTAGATAGATAAGAGATGAATCTATTTTAAAAATACGAATTTAACAAAAAGATCAATTGAGACAGTAAAAAAGCAAGGATGGAAGACATTTTTTTGATAAATCAGTTAATAAAAATTAAAGAGGATTCAGAATCGTAATTTTTTAAATAATATGCAAATTTTGATTTTATAATTTTTTATAGAAAATACGAATCTTAAACAAACTTGTTTACAATTAAAAATAGAATAGTTAAAATTACTTTATTAAAATGAATCCCAAAGTATCAGTAATCATTCCAACTTATAATCGCGCAGATTTATTGCCTCGAGCAATAAAAAGCGTTTTAAATCAAACATTTCAAGATTTTGAATTAATTATTGTTGATGATGGTTCAACTGATAATACCAAGCAAGTAGTAGAAGAATTTCAAAAGAAAGATAAAAGAATAAAATATATTTGGCAGGAAAATTCTGGATTACCGACTAGTAGAAATACCGGAATAGAAAATACCCAAGGAGAATATATTGCACTTTTAGATGATGATGACGTTTGGTTAAATAAAAAATTAGAAATTCAACTTAATAAAATAGAAAAGAATAACCATGAATTATTTTTTTCTAATTGGTATTTTTGGGATTCTGAAACAAATCAAAAAAATAAAGCTTTTAATTTCAATCCTTTAAATAATGAAAAAGATTTATTTAAGCTTTTTGTAAAAAAAAATATAGGTTGTCCTTCAACTGTTATTATAAAAAAAGCAAAATTGGAAAAAGTTGGATATTTTGATGAAAAATTAAAATCAAGTGAAGATTATGATTTGTGGTTAAGGTTTATTTTGAATAATGCAAGAGTAGGTTTTGATGAAGAACCTCTTTGTTTATATAGACAACATATGAAACAAATGAGTTCCAATCAATATATTATGCGTATAAGTAGATTAAAGGTTTTTTATAAAATAATTAAAAAACATCCCTGTTATTTAATAAAATATCCAATTTTAACAAAAAAGATTTTTTCACTTCAAAGTTATAAATTATTTTATAATTTTTTAAAACTTTTTAAAAATAAATAAAAAAATGAATTCAAATAAAAAAACTAAAATTTTAATTGTTAATCCATCCGCAGATTTAGGTGGAGGAAATACAATTTCCAATAATTTGGCAATGGGTTTAGATAAAAATATTTTTGAAGTTTTCTCTTTTTTTCCTCAAAAAGGACCTGCCATATTCATTTTTGAAAAATCATCAGATGTAATTCTTTTAACATCTTTAAAAAATGATCTATTTTCAATTCTTTTATTTCTTCTTAAATTTTTAAATAAAAACAAAATTGATGTAATTCATGCTCAAGGTACTCGTGCTGCTTTTTGGGTTAAGATATTAATGCCATTTCTTAAATCGCGGCCAAAAATCATTTACACCCTTCATGGACTTCATATTGCTCATCGTCCTTTTTTTCAAAAATATCCTCTTTTATGGTTAGAAAAAATTTCTAATAAATTTATTGATAAATTAATTTGTCCAAGCTTGTCAGTTAAATCTTTGGTTGAAAAATATAAAATTATTAAAAATTCAAAAGTTAAACTAATTTATAACGGAATTGATATTAAGAATTTTTATACCATTTCATCATTAAATAAAAAATCTTTAAAAATTTCCGAGAATTATTCGGTAATTTCTGCTATTCAAAGACTCAATTTTCCTAAAGACGTATCCACAATTCTATTAGCTTTTAAAATAATTAAAGATAATTTTAAAAATGTAATTTTATTAATTATTGGCAGTGGTCCGTTGCTAAAAAAACTTCAGGAAGAGGCTAGAGAAATAGGTATTTTTGAAAATGTTTTATTTTTAGGTGATCGTCAAGATATACCTGAAATTTTATCTATTTCGGATATCGTTATTCTTTCTAGTTGTTTTGAAGCATTAGGTCTTTCTTTATTGGAGGCGATGGCGGCTAAAAAACCAGTTATTGGAACTAATGTCGAAGGAATTAAAGAAATTATCAAAAATGGCGAAAATGGATTTTTGGTAGAATTTGGAGATAAAGAAAAAATGGCCGAATCCATTTTATTGCTGTTAAATAATTTAAAATTAAGACAAAAGATGGGAGAAAATGGTTTTAAATTTGTTTCAGAAAATTTTTCAAAAGAAAAAATGATTAAAGAATATCAAAATTTATATTTAAGTTTATGAAAATTCTTTAAATAAATAAAAAAATTAATTTATGAAGAAAAATTTAGATTTAAAATTAATAAAAAAGAATATCAAAAATAATGCCTATATCCAAAGACAAGAATTAATTTCCGAATTTTTTAAAAAAAACATTTCATCTGAATCAAAATTTTTAGATATTGGATGTTCTGATGGTTGTGCAACATTAAATTATGCGAAAAAAGCAAAAATTAAAAAGGAAAATATATTTGGTTTGGATATAAATGATGATTATTTAAAATCAGCGGGTGAAAAGTTTAATGTGTTTAAAGTAGATTTAGAAAAAGATGATTTACCTTTTGATAATAATTTTTTTGATGTGATAGTTATTGATCAAGTAATGGAGCATATAAAAAATATTCATCATTTGATTATTGAAATAGATAGAATTTTAAAGGCAGGGGGGCTTTTAATTATTTCCGTGCCAAATTTAGCTGCTTGGCACAATCGCTTTTTATTATTAATTGGAAAACAACCATTATGTATAAATGTTTTTAGTGATCATTGTCGTGGATTTTGTAAAAATGCATTGAAAAAATTTATTAATAACAGTACAAATATTAAAAAAACGATTTCTTTTAAAGGAGCTGGATTTTATCCTTTTTGGGGAATTGGAGCAAAAATTTTAGCCCGTATTTTTTCTAATTCAAGCGTATATTTAATTTTAATTTTTCAAAAAAATGAAAATTCTTCAAATAAATAAATTTTATTATCCTTGGATTGGGGGAGTGGAAAGTGTGGTTAAACAAATTGCTGAAGGATTGAATAAAAAAAACAATTATCAGGTTGATGTTTTGGTTTGTCAGCCAAAAGGGAAAAAATCCATTGAAAATATAGATGGCGTTAAGGTTTTTCGGGCATCAAGTCCCGGTGTTTTATTAGGAATGCCGATTTCGTTTAATTTTTTTAAAATTTATAAACAAATTTTTAAAAATTACGATGCCCTTTTTTTTCATTATCCATTTCCTTTAGGGTTTTTGGCTTATTTTTTGTTTTCACCTAGAAAAAATCTTTATATTTGGTATCATTCTGATATTGTTAGACAAAAATTTTTTGAATTTTTTTTGCGGCCCATTCATTTGTTTGTTTTTAAAAAAGCCCGAAAGATTTTTATTTCCAATCCAAATTTAATTTCCAGTTCAAATTATTTAAATAAATTTAAAGAAAAATGCGTTGTTATTCCTTTTGGAATTGATATTAAAAAATTTGAATTAACAGAAGAAATAAAAAAGGAATTATTAAAAATAAAAGATACTTTTGGCAGTCCTTTGATTTTGTCGGTTGGGCGGCTTGTGTATTATAAAGGTTTTAAATATTTAATTGAGGCAGCTCAAAATGTTGAAGCCAAATTTTTAATAATTGGCAATGGTCCGCTTGAATTAGAATTAAAATCTTTGATTAAAAAATTAAAATTAGAAAATAAGGTTTTTATCACTTCTTCTATTAAAAATTTAGTACCTTATTATTATGCGTGTGATATATTTGTATTGCCTTCTATTTTTAAATCAGAAACTTTTGGAATTGTTTTGCTTGAGGCAATGGCCTGTGGTAAACCGGTAATTTCAACCGATCTAGGCACTGGAACGAGTTGGGTAAATATTGATAAAGAAACTGGTTTTGTTGTAGAGCCGAAAAATTCTAAAGAATTAGCCGAGAAAATAAATATACTTTTAAAAGATGAAAAATTATATCAGGAATATAAAAATAATTCTTTAAAAAGAGCGATGGATTTATCAATTGATGCTTTTATTAATAAATTAGAAAAGGAAATTCAAGATTAGTATTTTTATTATAGTTAGAGCATGCTCATTTTTTTAGACACTTGGTCTTTTTTGTTTTTTATTTAATTAGGGGTTTATGTTGAGTTTGAATTTTGAAAAACTAAATAGGAATGTGGCGAATGTGGTGGCGAATGTGGCGAATGTGGCAGCGAAATTCTTTTAGAATTTCGCTGCCACAAGTGCTGTTGGTTGTTGCTTATTATTAATAAGCGATTTTTTGTATTGCGTGGGATTCTTCCCTGCCCGCCGGTTAGGCGGGGACTTCGCTCAGAATGACAGTAGAGTTTTGCTGTGGATGGGATTCTTCACTAACGTTCAGAATGACAGCAAAAAAGCGCTCAGAATGACAGGAAATAAAAATGCTCAGAATGACAGCAAAAAAAGCGCTCAGAATGACAGATGAGTTTAATAGTTTGTTGTTGCAGATTTTTTTGTTTTTTTTATAATAAAATTGATGACTAAGGAAGGAAAAATTGATATTTCTTGGATGACTTTTGTGAGATTTTTTGCGGTGGCTGGACTTTTGGTTTTGGCTTATATTTTGCGTTCGGTTTTGGCCATGATTTTTGTTTCGATTATTATTGCGGCGGCTTTGTCTCCTTTAGTAGATTGGTTTGAAAAGAGAAAAATTCCCCGCTTGGTCGGCGCTTTGATTATCTATTTAGGTATTATTGCCCTGATTTCTCTCATTATTTATTTTGCCTTCCCGATTATTTATGAGGAAGTTTTGAATTTGGCTGATTCTTTGCCGGGCATATCAGAACAAGTTTTACACCTGATTTCTAATTCGGTTTTGGGCGAGCGCATTTCCGATTTTATTTCAAGTTATCAAGGATCAATTATTAAAGATGCTTCGCAATTTTTTTCCATCTTAATTAATTTAGGCGGTGGTATTGTTTCTGTTTTAACGGTTTTTCTTATTTCTTTCTATTTGCTTTTGGAAAAAGATGGTATTTCAGATTTTATTAAATTTGTTACGCCGCAGAGCATTGAATCAACTGTTTTAAAAATTTGGTATCGCTCGCGATTGCGTTTAGGAAAGTGGCTGAGGGTGCAATTACTTTTAAGCACTATTATTGGCGCAATGGTTTGGATTGTGCTTGTTATTTTAGGAGTGAAATATGCTTTTATTTTAGCAATTTTTGCAGCGCTTTGTGAATTAGTGCCAATGGTGGGGCCAATTTTGGCGGGTGTGGTAGCAACGATTGTGGCTTTAACGCAATCACTGCCTTTGGCGATTTGGACGGCGATCGCTTTTATTCTTATTCAGCGTGTAGAAAATGATATTTTAGTGCCAGCAATTATGGGCAAGACTATTGGTTTTAATCCAGTAATTGTTTTGGTGGCTTTGTTTGCGGGTGGTAAGTTGGGCGGTGTTGTGGGAATGTTGATTGCTTTGCCGGTGGTGATTGTAGTTGAAGAAATAATTAAAGAGTTGAATAAAAAGAAACAGCAGCGGTTAGAGGTAGCGCCACTGCCTTAAGGTTGGAAACGATTTTTGAGGGCGGCGGCCGCCAGAATTGGCGGCCGCCGCCACCCGTCTTAGTTAAAATAATTTACAAAACCAATAATACTATTAAATCAACAACAACAAAAGCGAGTTGAGTAATTGTCCCTAATATCCCATTGTATACTTTTTCATTGTGAAAAAAGCGATGAAAACGATAATAAGGATTTTTTGTTTGAGTAATAAATTCACTGACAGGATAAAGAGGTTGCCCTTTGAATAGAAGTAAATAATTTTTCTTGTAGTTAAAATAAGAAAGAGCATTAAAAACATCGGGTAAAATGCCCAAAAATCCACCAATTAAAACTGGAGTCAAAGCGAAGTTGTCAAAAGTAAAATACGCAATTATAATAAGGGTAATTCCAATAAAAAAATCAAAAATAATTGGGCCAATTGTCTGGTAAAAGGATTTATTTTTACGGCCGCTGCTGATGCCGCTGAGGAAGTGATCGGAATGAGGAATGCGATCAAGAATGAAATGAGCAAAAAATGCTAAAATATAAGCTAATGGTTTATTAGGAACGATTTTTACAATTGCGGCGCCAGTTAAAAAATGCGGTGTTAAAAGCACAGAAATTATTTGCAATTAAAAAAGCGACAAGTATTATTTAATTATGCTCAAAAAAATTTATATTACAACCTCTATTCCTTATGTAAATGCCAATCCGCATCTTGGTCATGCTTTGGAATTTGTTCAAGCGGATTGCGCAGCGCGTTATGAACGCTTACAGGGTAACGACGTTTTTTTTGCTACTGGAGTTGATGAAAACAGCTTGAAGAATGCCTTGGCTGCCGAAAAAGCCGGTCGTAATGTTAAAGAATTTGTTGATGAAAAAGCGCAGGTTTTTAAAGATTTTTTGAAATTACTTAACATTGAGATTTCTGATTTTATTCGCACAACAGAGCCGCGCCATTTAGAAGGAGTAAAAAAATTTTGGTTAGCTGCTCAAAAAGATATTTATCAAAGCGAATACGAAGGACTTTATTGTGTTGGTTGTGAGGATTTTTTAAAAGAAGAAGAATTAGTTGATGGTTTATGTCCAATTCATCATACAGCACCGCAAAGGATTAAAGAAGAAAATTATTTTTTTCGTCTTTCTCGTTTTCAAAAACAATTAGAAGAGATTTATCAAAACGATTTAATTCAAATCATACCGCCCAACCGCAAACAAGAAGTTGTTTCTTTTATAGAAAGCGGTCTGAAAGATTTTAGTATTTCGCGCTCTCAGGAGCGGGCGCATAATTGGGGCATTTCTGTGCCAAATGATAATTCGCAAGTAATTTATGTTTGGTTTGATGCGTTATGCAATTATATTACTGTTTTAGGTTATGGAGTTAATTCGCCTTTGTACCGAGCTTGGTGGGAAGATCCGTCAACGGAAGTCCGGCATTTCTTAGGTAAAGATATTGCAAAATTTCATTGCATTTATTGGCCGGCAATGCTTTTGGCTGCAGGTGTTCGTTTGCCTAACAAAATTGCTATTCATGGTTTTATTACTTTAGAAGGAGATAAGATGTCAAAAAGTAAAGGCAATGTGATTGACCCGCGCGAACTCATTAAAGAATTTGGCGTTGATTCTTTACGCTATTATCTATTACGAGAATTTTCTTTATCACAAGATGGCGATTTTTCTGTTGATAATTTGAAAGAACGCTATAATAAAGAGTTAGCGAATGGTTTGGGCAATTTATTAAATCGAGTAGTGGCTTTGATTGAAAAACAAGGTGGAAAGATCAAAATTGAGAAAAATTTGATGGCAAAAGAAATAGAGGAATGCAAAGAAAAATATAATGCGGCTTTGGAGGATTTTCGTTTTAATCAAGGCACCGAGGCATTTTTACAATTAATTAGTCAGGCTGATGCGTTTATTAATCAAAATCAAGTGTGGGCCGTAACAGATTTAGCTAAAAAAGAAGAATTGTTAAGCTCGCTGTGGCTAACCTTGGCTAATGTGGCTGATTTTGTTTATCCTTACATTCCTGAAGCCAGTGCTAAAATAAAAGAATCGCTTGGAGTTCATAATGAAAAAGAGTTTTTCGGTAAAGAATTTGTAGTTAAACGTTTACCGCCGCTTTTTCCTAAGTTAAATTTTTAATATGAAGCCATATCTTATTGATTCGCACGCCCATCTCCAATTTGATATTTATAATAACGATCGCGAGGCTATTTTGAAACGAATGAAAGAAAAAAATATTTGGGCCATTAATATTGGTACGAATTTAAATTTATCACGGAAGGCGATTGATTTGGCCAAACAATACGATTTTCTTTTTGCTGTGATAGGTTTACACCCGATTCATTTGTTTGAATCCCTTGATCCTAAAGAGGGGCAAACCGAGCCCGAAATTTTTGAAGTTGAAAAATTTCATTTATTAGCTCAAGAAAAAAAGGTGGTGGGAGTGGGAGAGTGCGGTTTGGATTATTTTCATAATAATGATGAGGCTGAGAAAGCGAAGCAAAAAGAAGAATTTAAAAAACAAGCAGTGTTTGCCCAAGAACTAAAAAAACCACTGGTTTTGCATCTGCGAGCTTTTAAAAATCTGGATGCTTATTACGATGCGCTTCAAATTATTAACGATTGCGGATTTAATGAGAAAAGCGAGCGTTCTGGTATAGTGCATTTTTTTTCAGCAGATTTAACAATCGCTCGGGAGTTTATTAAAAGGGGATTTTATATTGCTTTCCCGGGCGTTATTACTTTTAATAATTTCTATGATAAAATTATTTCAGAATTGCCCTTGGAGCGATTGCTTATAGAGACAGATTGCCCTTATGCAACGCCGGTGCCTTATCGGGGGAAAAGAAACGAACCAACTTTTGTGGAATTTGTCGCACAAAAATTAGCAGTTATAAAAAATTTATCCGTTGAAAAAGTGGCCGAGGCAACAGTAAATAATTGTTTTAATCTTTTTAATTTATGAAAAAAGTTTTAGTTTTTTTGCAACAAGAATGGGTTTTGATTTTAATTCTTTTGGTTTTGGCAAGCTTAACGCGATTTTTATATTTAGGCCATCCTAATCAGACGGTTTTTGATGAGGTTTATTTTGCCAAATGGGTAACCAATTACTATGACGGGGAATTTTATTTTGATATTCATCCGCCTTTGGCCAAAATGATGCTGGCGACTTTAGCTAAAATTTTTGGTTATGCTGATGCTGGCAATACGAATTTTTCACAAATCGGTAATGAATATCAGACTGATTTTTACAAATTTTTGAGAGGAGTGGAATCATTTTTTGGCGTCGTTTTAGTTTTGGCTGTTTATGCATTAGGTAAAAAAATGTTTAAAAATAAATGGCCGGGATTTTTAGCAGCGCTTTTAGTGACTTTTGATAATGCAATTTTAGTCCAATCGCGTTTTATTTTTACTGATGTTTTTCTTTTGGCTTTCGGTGTGATTGGCCTTTATTTTGTTTATCGATTAAAAGATCATCAAAAAATTGACTCTGAATCTTTTGTGGATTTATTTTTCGCGGCTTTATTTTTAGCTGGCAGTATTTTAATTAAATGGACAGGATTGATTTTTGTAGGGGTGGGATTTTTTGTTTTGCTTTTGGATAGATTAAGAAATAAAAAAAATTTTACTTTGTTTTTGAAAGAAGCGGTGACAATAGGCGTAATTATTGTTTTGGTTTACTTTGGTATTTTCGCCGCTCATTTATTAAGCTTGCCCTATAGTGGCGGTTCTAATGCCGATGGTTTTTTATCCGTTCGTTCTCAAAGCGCCTTGTTGGGTAATCAATATTATGGACAATATCAACCGCCTAATTTGGTTAGCCGCATTGTGGAATTAAATATAGCGATGTATAAGGCCAATGCTAGTATTAATCAGCCGCATCCTTACGCCTCAAAGTGGTATAGCTGGCCAATTATGGCGCGTCCGATTTTTGATTGGCAAGAGGCCTTGGAAGGTGGACAAAAAACAGCTCGCATTTATCTTTTAGGCAATCCTTTAATTTGGTGGCTGGGATTGCTTTGCGTTGTTTTTATTTTCTTTGTACTGATTGATGAATTGCGCTTCAAAAAGAAAACCATTTATTTTGAGCCGCTGTTAGTTTTAATGATCGGCTATATTTTTAATCTTTTGCCTTACGTTTTGATAACACGGCCTGCTTTTCTTTATCATTATTTTCCATCTTTTATTTTTATGACTTTAATGAGTGGATTTATTTTGTGGTTCTTTTTCAAAAATAAACCCGTGGTTTTGGTTTTAATTTTTTTGGTGATTATTCAATCTTTTATTTATTTTGCACCTTTAAGTTATGGCCTGCCTTTAACGGATAATCAATTCGAGGCGCGCATGTGGTTTAATAACTGGAAATAAATAATAAATTATGATAAAAAAATTTATCAAAAGCGTATCTTATGCGTGGGCAGGAATAAAAGAAGCTTGGCGTGGGCAAAGTTTTCGGATTATGCTAGTTTTAGCACTGTTGGCGATTGGACTCGGTTTTGGATTACATATTTCGCTGTTGGAATGGGTGCTTTTAATTTTAAGTGTTGGATTTGTGTTAGCTTTGGAAATTATTAATACTGCTTGGGAATTGAGTTTGGATTATTTAAGGCCCGAAATTAATCCTTTGGCTGGGAAAATTAAAGATTTATCTGCTGGTGCAGTTTTGGTAGCGTCGATTACAGCTCTGATAATAGGTCTAATTATTTTTCTTCCCAAAATTCTTGAATTTTTGTAAAAAAAGAATAAGATTAAAATTAAATTATAGATTAAAGGCATTATTCAAACATTAGAATTAATGCCAAAAATTTTCGAGAGAATTTTTTAATTGCTTTTTAATTTATAATTTTAATAATCCCCCCGTAACTCAATTGGTACCTGCCTGCCGGTAGGCAGGCCTGCCTGCCGGTAGGCAGGGAGTAGCTGCCTTTTTAATTTATAAGTTTTATTTATAATTTTAATAATCCCCCCGTAACTCAATTGGTACCTGCCTGCCGGTAGGCAGGGAGTAGCTGCCTTTT
>Ga0265297_10005445_pt1 | contig 19436 bp, 17 predicted proteins | sample Munlanlwell13791_FD_192502 | JGI IMG/M metagenome (GOLD analysis project Ga0265297, IMG submission 192502) | Leachate microbial communities from a municipal landfill in Southern Ontario, Canada - Leachate well 137-91 | ecosystem: Engineered > Solid waste > Landfill > Unclassified | place...
GTAAATTTATGATTTCCGGCAAATCCCGTAGCCATATTTGTGGGACGTGGGACGTGGGACGTGGGACGTTTAAATACACCCATCTGTCTTCAAACCTTCCTGAATCATTTGAACCAAGCGTAACTGTTTGTTTAAAGTCTGCATCCGGCAATATGCCTGTTTTAACCAGCACCTGAAAACCGTTGCATATACCGATAATCAGCCCGCCCTTGGCAATAAATTCTTTTAACTGGTCCTTAAACCACAGTAAAAGTTCAAGAGACAAAATTTTTCCGGCGCCCAAATCATCACCGTAACTAAAGCCTCCGGGCATAGCAATTATCTGATAGCTTTTAAGGTCATTTTTCTCTTTTACCTGGTTTAGATGGCGTAAGTGCGTGTCTGCCCCGGCAAGCGAAAATGCAAACTCAGTTTCCTTGTCGCAATTTACACCGGCTGTGCGTATAACCAAAACTTTAGGCTTCATATTTATCTAAATTCCTTAAATGTCTTGAGCCAGGAATCTCTAAGTTCATCCAGCGCGAGATTGACTACGGTTTCGGTTTCGTTTGCATAAATTGTAAGTTTGGGTTCTTTGGAAGCGCATCCTATAAGCCCAAAAATAAGCCCCTTAAATTGCTTCTCAAAAACTGCTTTTTTATCTTTGGGCACTTCAACAAGAAATCTCGTAGGTGACTCGCCGAACAAAATTTCATAGTCAGCCATATTTTTTTCTTTAGGTACTTCTTTTAGAAAAATATTTGCGCCAAACCCCGAGCCCATACACATTTCACTTATGGCTACAGCGAGGCCTCCTTCGGATAAATCGTGGCAGGATATGATTACTTTTTTATTTATCGCCAAAGACACTGCCTCAAATACCTCTTTCGCAGTTTCTTTGTTAACTTTCGGCACAAAGCCGCCTTTTTTCTTCAAAAACCTGAAGTATTCAGAAGCGCCCATCTCCGGTTTTGATAAACCGACCAGGTATATCAGATTATCTTCTTTTTTCAGATTAGCCGTTATGACAGATTGCCAATTATCCATTATGGAAACTGCGGAAATCAAAAGCGTTCCCGGTATGGAGATTCTTTTACCCTCGACCGCGTATTCGTTATACAAACTGTCTTTTCCGGAAATAAAAGGTACTTCAAAATATTTCGAAAAATCATAAGCAGAAAAAGACGTGCGCACAAGCCCTGCGAGGTTATACTCATCCTCAGGCGAACCCCAGCAGAAATTATCAAGTATATAGGTATTTTTTAAATTGCCTCCTACAGAAACTATGTTTCTAAGCGCCTCATCTATCGCTAAAGCGGCCATCCAATAAGGGTCGATATCCGAATAAAAGGGATTTATGCCAAGGCCGATGGCAACTGCTTTGTCTGTCTTTAAATCAGGCCGCAAGACCGCTGCGTCTGAAACGCTTAAATTTTCTATGCCATAGATGGATTTTAGCACCGAACCTGCCTGGACCTCGTGGTCGTATTCCCTTAATATCCAGTCTTTGCAGGCAATACCCGGCCGCGAAAGAAGCGCCTTCACTTGCTCGTTATAGTTTTCTTTTTCATCTACGCTTACGGCTTCTTCTTTTTTCATCACCCATGTTGCCTTCTTGGTAAGCTTGGGCAGGTTGAAGATAAAATCCATATCAAGCGAGCACACTTTATTGTTCTCATATAAAAGTTCGAGCTTTTTAGTGTTCGTTACTTCTCCTATAACCGTAAGCTCAACATCTTCTTCCCTGAAAATCTGCGTAAGCTCCTCCAAATTTTCCTTTTTAGCGAAGAAAACCATTCTTTCCTGCGATTCGGATATCCAGATTTCAGTATAATTTAAGCCGTTATATTTACGCGGAACTTTTTCAAGATTGACGGACACGCCATTATCCTGCGCAAGCTCGGTAACAGCGCTGCAAAGCCCGCCTGCTCCGCAATCGGTTATTGCATTAAATAAATCTAAATCGCGTGCGCGCAAAATTGCTTCGGTTACCTTTTTTTCTTCTATGGCATTGCCTATCTGAACGGCGCTGGTTAAAAATACGGTTTTCTCATCAAGTTCTTTGGAGGAAAAAGTTGCGCCATGTATGCCGTCGCGGCCTGTTTTTGCGCCGCAGACAAATACCAAATCACCTTTGTGGACTTTTTTAAAACATTTATCCTTGGGAATCAGCCCCAAGGTTCCGCAATAAACCAGAGGGTTACCCAAAAACCTTTCATCGAACAAAACCGCTCCTGCCACAGTAGGGATACCCATTCTATTTCCGTAATCACGCACGCCTCTTATAACGCCTTTCATAACACGCTTTGGATGAAGAAGGCCTAAAGGTAAATCGTCATAGCTTATGTGCCAGGGGGAAAAACAAAAAATATCTATCGAAGCAAAAGGCTTGGCGGCAAGGCCGGTTCCTAAAATATCCCTTATAACGCCTCCTATCCCGGTAGAGGCTCCACCGTACGGCTCAAGGCTTGATGGATGATTATGAGTTTCTACTTTAAAACAGATATTAAAATCTTTATCGAATTTGACTACGCCTGAATTATCATGAAACACAGATACGCAATTGGCTGACTTAATCTCATTGGTTGCCTTCATCACTGTTGTTTTAAGAAGGTTGTCTATGGTTGATTTTTTTATTGTTTTTGAAGAAGCGTCTTTTTCTTCGTATTCGATTATTCCCCTGAAAGTTTTATGCGCACAATGCTCGGACCAAAGGGTTGCTATTGTTTCAAGCTCGCAATCAGTCGGATTTCGTTTGTTTTTTTTGAAATACTCCTGGATTATCTTCATTTCCTCGAGATTCAATGAAAGGCAGCCGTCGCTGGATATGTTCTTTAAATCTTCCTCGTTGGCGGAAAATATATCTACGTTCTCCAGCTTAAACTTATACGTGCTTGCGGAAAATTCATCAAGGCTTTCGATAGTGCTTGTTTTTTCGTAATCTAAAACATGCTCAATAAGCGGATTATAAAGAAGCCTTTGGCTTACTTCCTCTATCTCGCTCTGCGTTAGATTTTCGAATTTGTAAAGGCGGGCTATTCTTGTATTTTCTACGCGGAAAGACAGGTCTTTTATTGCTTTTTCAAGGGAAAGCGTAACGGGGTCTGATACGCCGGGGTTATACGTGATTATTATTTCGCAGGAAGAAGGCTTTTCTCTGAAAAGCCCTTCGCTTAAGAGGTATCTCTCCGTAACCGGGTCTATCAGCAAAGAGCTTGCTATCGTTTCTATATCGTTTTTTGAGAAGGAACCTTCTATAAAATATACTTTTTTACAAAATACCCTAACATCCTTCTCTATACCCAAATCTTTAATCTGAGCAATCAAGTCTTTAGAGGGAGCTTCTTGCTGCGGAAAAACATCTATTCGCCAAATCATCTGACGTGGAGCAATTAGGCAATTGACTTTAGCGGCAAAAAAGATTGAAGTTAACTAACTTACAACCCTGCGCGCTTATAAATTTTATCTATGTTACTGAGATAAGTGTAAGGATTAAATATTTCTTCTATTTCTTTTTTTGTAAGGTATTTGTTTATCTCTTTGTCTTTAGCTACTTCTTGTTTGAAATTAGAATTATTATTTATGACATCCAGCGATATGCGCTGAACGATGTCATACGCGGTCATTCTGGCAAGGCCTTTCTCCATAAGTTTAAGCAATATTTTCTGCGAATAAATCAGGCCTCGGTTAAGCTCAATGTTATTTAACATATTTTGCCGGTTGACCCGCAGCCCCTTTACCACTTCTTCGCATTTCTTCAGCATATAATCCACAATTATCGTTGAATCAGGAATAATCACCCGCTCAACTGACGAATGGGAAATATCTCTTTCGTGCCAAAGATTGATGTTTTCGTAAGCAACCAGCATATTGCCGCGTAGTAGACGGGCCAGGCCGCAGAGACGCTCGCAAATAATAGGGTTTTGCTTGTGCGGCATTGCGCTTGAGCCTTTTTGCCCTTCGTAGAAAGGCTCCTTTGCTTCGTCAACTTCAGTGCGGTGCAAGTGCCTTATCTCAGTTGCAAATCTCTCAAGGCTTGAACCGATAAGAGAAAGCACTGAAAGGTAATACGCAAACCTTTCACGCGAAACTATCTGCGTAGAAATTTTTGCATAATTTATACCTATCTTTTTGCAGATATATTCTTCAACTTTCGGGTCAAAATGCGCAAAGGTGCCGACCGCTCCGGAAATTTTTCCGCAAGCTACATAATCCAGGCTTTCTTTCAGCAGGCTGTATTCCCTTTTAAGGTCATCGTAAAGATACAGAAATTTAAGGCCGAAGCTGTAAGCTTCAGCGTGCACGCCGTGCGTTCTTGCTACGCACAAAAAATCTTTATACTTTAAAGCCTTCTCTGAAACTGCTTTAATAAGCGAATTGAGGTCCTTTAAAATAACAGTTGTTGCATCTTTTATCTGCCAGGCAAGCGTCGTATCGAGCAAATCGGAAGAAGTCATGCCTGCGTGTAAATATTTTGCGGCTTCGCCTATCTGGGGAGATATGCTTTTTATAAAAGCAATTATATCGTGGTGAGTCTTCTCTTCTATTTTCTTTATGCCTTCGACTGAAATTTTTGCTTTTCTTATTTTGGCTGCGCAGCCGCGGGGAATTTTTTTGTAGTCTTCCAGGGCGGAAGCTAAAAGGGCTTCTATTTCTAGAAATCTTCTGAATTTTTCCTCATCGTTCCAGATTTTGCCTATTTCTTTTGGGGTATATCTTTCAATCATAAGCGTAAACCAAAAAGGGCAATTGCAGCACAAAAATCTACAAATCCCCCATATTTTATTATTTTATGTGTAACGGATTATTCCCCCGCCTTGCGGAAAAATTGAGGTTTACCCCGTTAGAAAATTTATTGTCAGCTGCTTGGAAATAGCAGGTTTTCTAACGGGGCGAGCAACTGAATTTGCTCACCCGGCACAAGAGAATGTTACTTAATAATAATATCAGAAGAAGCGGGCTTCGTCAACGAAAATCAATGCTAAACGGCCAGTTTACAGGCACCTTAAAAGAACAAAAATTATTTTCAGAAACGTATAAAAACAAATTACCCAGCCCTACGTATGCAGGGCTGGGTAATTTAATTATAGACCGTTATCCCACTTATTTTTGTCGAAACCATCCCACGGATATTTTTCAGTCAAAGGATAACCAAAACCTTCAGAGTCATTCGGAAGGAAAAACGTAACAACATCATACACGCCGGAAGAAATTCTTCCAAGAGGGAAAATTACTCCCTTGGCTAAACCTTTAATAGGCTTATCTTCGCTAAAACCCTTGCCAATCTGGGCAGGCAATTCAAATATTCCAAAAATAGCGTTAATCGCGCCTCTTTTCACTTTTCTACCTACGGGGTTAAGTCCGCTATTCGTAATTGAATAACGAGTGCCGTCTTCCCAAACATATCTGCTGTCTAAAGGTACGCCTACGCCCTCGTTAGTCCTGGGGTTAGGCAACGGAAATGTCACTACTTCATATGCGCCATCTGCGGTCCGGCCGACGCCATAAACTATTCCTCTAAAAATCCCGAGTGTGCCGCCAAGAATTTTATTCTTTCCTTTTCCAAATCCATGGTTATAACCTTTAACTATCTGGTAAGGTAATTCCAGCCAACCGGTGATTAAGTTGGTAAAACCTTGCTTTGCCTTTTCCACGGAACTCTTTACGTATTTCTCCGAACCGTAAGCCGAAAAAGAAAGGACTAGACACAAAAGAAACACAATAACCGATACTCTCCTCATATTGGCACCTCCTTTAATGAGCTAACATTTTTTTCAAACTAAATTCAGCCTAATTCCTGACAGTATATTGTCAAAAATTAGCCTCATTTATATTTTAACAATGAAAAAGAATAAGTCAATTGGGGTTTTTGCCTAAAATGCCGATAAATCGCAGCTTATTGCCGGTTTTATATGCCGGCTATTTTAATTCGCTGTATAACTTTTTCCATTCTTTTCCGTTAATCGAAAAACTTTCTTTTTTGGCTGGAAAGCGGCCGGATTTAACATCTTTTATGAATGTACCCGCTATTTTTCCGGTTTGCAAAGCAAATTGGGCATAGGCCCTTACGAATTTAGGTATAATCCTCTTATAAAGGCCCAAAACATCATAAAGCACAAGGACCTGTCCGTTACAAAATTTTCCTGCGCCTATGCCTATGGTTGGAACATCAATATTTTGCGTAATGTAACGCGAAAGCTGGTAAGGGATGCATTCTAAAACTATTGCGAACACGCCAAGCGAAGAAAGAATCTTTGCCTGCCGCACAATTTCTTTTGCTGAATCTATGTCTTTACCCTGCACTTTAAACCCGCCCAAAAGATGCGCAGTCTGAGGGGTTAAGCCTATATGGCCCATTACAGGTATTTTATTCTTTATCAGCTTTGAGGCCACTTGCGGGCAGGAATGAAACCATTCCACCTTAACTGCATCAGCGCCAGCCTCAATAAATTTTTTTGCGTAATAAAGGCATTTTTTTGGGTTCTTCTGGTAGCTTGCATACGGCATATCAGCTACAACTAAACTTCTGGTTGCGGCAATTGCTACAGCTTTTGTATGGTTAAGCATTTCCTTAATGTTTATTTTCTTTACATCCTCAAAACCAAGCACGACATTAGCCAATGAATCCCCAACCAGAATTATGTCGAGGCCTGATTCATCAAGCGCCTTGGCAAAAGAATAATCATAACAGGTAAGCACGGTAATTTTCCTTTTGCCCTTTTTCGCTTTAATTTCTTCTACGGTTATCTTGCTCATTTTTCCCTTGCTCTACGGCGTGGTTATCGGAATATATGCACCCTTTTACTTTTATTCTCATCAGTAACCAGGAATATTCTCATTGTCGAAGGATACTAACCGAGAAAATCAGTTACTCCGGAAATTCCGCCCACAAAAAAAGCCGTAGCCAGGCCGTCGGCTGTTGTGCAATTTTTAGTTATAACGCTGACGCTTATTACATTAGAGCTTACGGGAAATCCTGTGCGCGGATCTATTATATGAGAATAGCGTTTTCCGGAAAAATCGAAAAATTGTTCGTAATTGCCTGTAGTTGTAATCGCCTCATCCATGAGGTCTTCGTTCTCTATTATGCCTTCAATTGCGCTTGGATTTTTTATCCCGATTCTCCAGGGCTTTCCGCGATTTGTACCTAAGCAATAGATATCTCCACCGGCATTTATAAGAGCACTCGTTATGCCTTTTTTCTTTAATGCAAATACCGCCTTATCCACCATGTAACCTTCTGCAATTGCGCCTAAATCAATTTTAAGGCCTTCTTTTTCAATTGTAACAGTTGAATCCGCTTCGTTTATTTTTATTTTATCCATACCGCAATTTTTCATAATATTTTCTATGGTTTCTTTTGAGGGAAGTTCTTTAATATTTCCCTCTTTTATGAGCCTTTTCCAAAAATCATAAAGGCTGCCATAGCTTACGTCAAACGCGCCAGCCGTCATTTCATTCACCTGCTTTGACAACTTTAAAACTTCAAGTAACTCCGGCGATACTTTGACGGGCACATTATAGGTATTGTTCAGCCGGCTTAACTCGGAATCCTTATCGTAGAAATTAAATACTTTATCGAGGCGTTTAAATTCTTCATATACTATTTGCGATGCCCGGCCATCAGGAGATGCTACCTCAAGAAATGTGCCCGCAATCACAAATTTATCCTTATGCGCCGGCTTTGCGCATGAAGCAACAAGTATAAAACCAAGAATCAAAGAAACGACAGATATTCTTCTACATATTTCCTTGCCTATTTTTTTAACCATTTAAGCACCTCTTTTAAAGAAAAACTGTTAACAATATCGCCTTTTTCCAGCCAGCCGCGCCTGGCAACGCTTATGCCAAGCTCCATAGACCGCAATTGGTCAAGCTGATGGCTGTCTGTACCCAATGCAAGTTTTACTCCGTGTTTTTTCGCTCTCATTACGTTAATATCATTTAAATCCAGCCTTTGAGGATAACAATTTATTTCTAAAGCTACCTGGTTATCGGCTGCAGCACGGCAAACTTCATCAATATCAATATCATAAGCCTCACGAGCCCCCCAAAGCCTGCCTGTCGGATGAGCTATTATGTTTGTATATTTATTCTTACAGGCAGCAACAATCCGTTTTGTAAGCTGCACTTTTGTCTGCTTAAACCCTGAATGTATTGCGGCAACAACCACGTCAAATTCCTGAAGTATGTTTTTAGGATAATCAAGCTCGCCTTCTGAAGTTATATCAACTTCCGTTCCGGACAAAAGCCTGATTTTACTTTTTTGGTTTACTTTTTTAAGCTCTTCAAGTTTTTTATAAACTTCTTCTTTTGAGAGCCCGCCGGCAATTTTAAGGCTCTGCGAGTGGTCGCATATAGCTGTATATTCATAATTAAATTGCTCAAGTTTCTTTGCTATTTCAGCTATGGAAGCTAAGCCGTCGCTGTATTTTGAATGAACGTGGAAATCACCCTTAACGTCTTTAAGCTCAACAAGCTTTGGCAATTTGTTTTTTAACGCAGCGTCAATCTCTCCTCTGTCTTCTCTTAATTCCGGTGCAATATAAGCCATTTTAAATAGAGAAAAAATTTCTTCTTCTGTTTTACCGGCCAGCTTCTTTTCTTTCGCGCCTTTTACCAAAAACACTCCGTATTCATTTAGTTTATATCCCAATTTTATTGCCAGCTGCCTGAGCCTTACGTTAAATTCTTTTGATCCGGTAAAATACAAAAGCGCCGAGCCGAAACTATCGTGCGAAACCACCCTTAAATCTACCTGCATATTATCTGTCGATATTACCGAAGATTTTGTTTCTCCGTGCGCTAAAACTTCCTTTACCAGGTCAAGGCGTATAAATTCTTTCATCACCACGCTCGGCTTTTTTGAAGTAACAAGTATGTCTATGTCTTTTATGGTATCTTTTTTTCTTCTTACCGAGCCGGCGACTTCGATATCATCTATCTCTTTAACCGCTTTCAGCTTGTTAACAAAACTTTTTGAAAGAAAAAAACCTACATTAAGCGGTTGTCTTTCCCCGCCTTTTTTTACAAGATCTATGCCTCTTAAAATATTATCTTCAGTTTTTTCCCTTATACCTTCAAGTTTTAAAAGCTTGCCGCTTTTTGCAGCGGTTTCCAATTTTCCTACAGTATCTATCTTTAACTGCTCATAAAGTTTCTTAACTGTTTTTGGGCCAAGCCCCGGTATTTCCATCATTGCTACGAGGCCTTGCGGAACTTTCTTCTTAAGTTCTTCGTAATATTTAAGCCGGCCCGTCGCTATAATCTCTTTAATCTTTTCAGATAAATCTACGCCTATGCCGGGAATTGAGGTAAGCTCTCCTTTTTCAATTATGCCTTCGATGTCTTCCTGTAGATTATCTACTGCCTGGGCTGCACGTTCATAGGCCCGGATTCTAAAAATATTTTCTCCCTTTAGCTCCAGTATTTTTGCGATATCCCTGAAAATGCGGGAAACTTCCTGATTCTTCATAACTATTTTTGCGCTCCTGAAGCTTTTTTAAGTTTAGCTATAAATTCCGGGTCAAGCTTTGCGCCCATACTCTCTGCTTTATTTATATCCTCCCAGGCTTTGCTGTAATTGCCTTTGTAGTAGTAAACAGAACCGCGGCCGTAATAAATAGCTGCGACATTAGGATTAGCTTGAATTGCCTTATCGTAATCAGCTATGGCCTTGTCGTAATCGCCTTTCTGGGTATAAGCGCTTGCCCTGTTGGCATAAGCATTGGCATAATTGGCGTCAAGCTGCAAAGCGTGGTTGCAATCAGCTATGGCTTCATCGTATTTGCCTTTGTTGATATAAGCGCTTGCTCTGTTACTATAGGCTTTTGCAAAGTTGGGATTAATTTCAATGGCTTTGCTGTAATCACTGATTGCTTCATCAAATTTACCTTTACCCTTATAAACAAGCCCGCGGTTATAGTAGGCCTCGGCATCATTTGGGTTAAGTTCAATTGACTTATCGTAATCCGCAATCGCCTTGTCTCCCTCGCCTTTATGATAATAAGCAAGGCCTCTTCCGTAATAGCTGATTGAAGACTTGGGATTCATTTCCAGGGCTTTACTGTAATTATTTATTGCTTCGTCAAAGTTGCCTTTTCCGGCATAAGCAAACCCCTTAACGATGTAAGAGATGTCCGAAATTTTAGGATTGATTTTCTGGGCTTTGTCAAAATTACTGATTGCCTCTTCAAAGTTTCCTTTCTGGGCGTAGGCATTGCCGCGATTGTAGTAAAATTCAGCCATGTTCAGCCCCGGATTAATAAACAACGCTTTATTGTAATCTTCTATAGCCTTGCCATAATTGCCCTTATTGGCATAAGCAAGGCCTCTATTGTAGTAAACTTCGGCAAAGTCAGGATTTATCTTTAAGGCGCTGTCAAAATCAGCAATGGCAAGATCAAATTCGCCCTGTTTAGCATAAACAGAGCCGCGGTTAATGTACGCTCTTATATCCCCGGGATTTGCCTGTATTGCCTTTGTGTAATCGGCAATCGCGCCTTTGATGTCGCCCTCAGAAAATGATTTATTCCCCTGGTTAAAGTAATCCCCGGGTTGCGTACCCGGCTTGTCTGCTGCCTTGGCTGCGCTTTGGAACGATACCGGTTTTGAATCAATACTTTCTATCGCATCAAGATAATATGTTATGGGCACGCCGCTGATTTCTACTTTTATTGACGTATCATTTTTTTCAATTATTTTTCCTTCAAGAATTTTTCCGTTTTTGAATTTGATTGTTTCAGCGTAAGCGCCGGCAACAAAAAAAGCAGTCAACGCAACAACAAAGATACCGTATTTTTTAACCATTCGTGGCCTTCTTTATAAACTATTTTTTCTTATAGCTGGAGGTAATTTTGTTTTTTATGCCGCCCCTTACCGTGAATTCCGTAGTTATGCTTATCTCGTAAGGAGAAAGTATTTTCTTTAAATCTTCCATTATTTTGCTGACTACATGCTCATTATATATTTTAATATTGCGGTAAGAGTAAAGATAATACTTAAGAGACTTTAGCTCAACCAGTTTCGCTCTTGGGACATAATTAATGGTAAGGTTAGCAAAATCAGGCAGGCCGGAAAAAGGGCAAATTGAAGTAAATTCGGTTGTATTTAATTCTACATTTATTTTACGCCCTGGATATTCATATTTAATGGTTTTTAGGATTGTGCTATCTATATCTTTTGAAAGATATGTCTTGCCTATGGTTTTTTTGGCTTTTTCCTCAAGCGGGTCAATATATCTATCTTCGTAAATCATAGTCGCTATTATACCAGAAGTTCTATGAAAGTTTAGGTGAAATATCTATATCTAAATGACAACAAAGAAACTCCCTCAAAAGATAAACCATTTCACGTTCACATTCCGGGGTCGGATTAATCCTAAGCGCCAGAGGAAAATCGTTATTCTGGATGTAGAATAAAGAAGCTACGGTGTCTGCGCCTATTTTTCTCGTATCCTGGTCTTTTGTGCCGCACTTTTTACACACAAGGCCGCCACGGGAAACGCTAAAATGCGTTTCCTCATCTGCCGGGGCATGGCAAATGAGGCATTTCCCGAATTCGGGCTTAAATCCGGAAAGAGTCAGGAATTTTATGAGAAAAACATACAAAGCTTTTCTCGCATTTTCCTCCTTAAGCGAAAAAAGAGAATCTCTCAGCAATTCAAAAACTTCAAGGTTTTTATCCAGCGGCTGCATGGTTTTATCTACCAGGTTAAGAAAAATAGATGCAACATTCGCGCGCGAGATATCGCTGCGCAAAAAACCGTAATCGCACACAAGGTCGGCGAAAGAAACAAGCCACACATCGCTTTTTTTGGGGTAAAAAACAATTTCGTTCAGGCTTAAATTATCCAAATGCGAAGCGAATTCTTTTTTTTGCGTATAAAACCCTTTTAAAATACCGGTAATTTTTCCGAATCTCTGCGTATAGAAAGAAGCAATTACGCTTGTTTCCCTGAAATTGTAACGCTTAAGCACGAAACCTAAATCTTTTGTTACCATGTTTAGCTGCCTATGTTATCAACTATTTTTTTGCGCTTTTTTAATATTTTCGAAAGTATTTCTTCCTGTTTTCGTTCCATAACGGCTCTTTCTTTCTTCTTAATATCATTATATCCCATAAGATGCAGAATTCCATGTATAAGATAAAGGGTTAATTCTTCCCGCCATTTTTTTCCATAAAAATTACACATTCTTTTTGCCTGCTCTACAGAAATAACTATTTCACCGAGATACTTCGACGCTGCATCATCTCGTAAAGGAAAAGATATTACATCTGTAGCCCGGGATTTTTTAAAAAATTTCCTGTTAAGCTTGCTTATAAATTTGTTGTCGCAAAAAACAACCGAAATACAAAAAGATTTCAAACCAAGCAGCTGAAGAATTTCCCGTAAGATTATACGCGTGTTTTTGAAATTAATCTGCGATGGGAGCCGGCGGCAGGTTATTTCGATATCTATCAAGCCTTTAGTCTTTGGTCTTTTGTTTCTGGTCTGAATCATCTTTGGGATAATTTATGCGGGTATGAAAAAGCGCGTTAAGAACGTGGACAAATTTTTGGGTAATTTTTTCAAGGTCTTTAAGAGTCAGGTTGCTTTCATCGAGCTCGCCTTCTCTGAATCTTTTTCTAACAACATCTCTTACCATTTCTTCAAGCCGGGATGGCGTGGGCTCGTCAAGCGTGCGCGAGAGCGCTTCAATTGTATCGGCTAAAGACACAATTGCAGTTTCCTTGCTTTGAGGCTTCGGGCCGCCATAGCGGTACTCTTCTTCGTGGCTTGCCCCAGGCTCAAGCTCTTTCGCCCTTTGATAAAAATAATACACAAGAGTTTTACCGTGATGCTCGCTTATGAAATCTATTATTCTCGGGTTAATGCGGTATTTTTTGGCAAGGTCTACTCCGTCTTTTACGTGGTTTGTAATAATCAGCTTGCTCATTGATGGTTTAAGGTCCTTATGCACATCCTTAACCCCTACGATATTTTCCACAAAGTAATTCGGCTTTATCATTTTGCCTACGTCGTGATAGTAAGAGCCGACCCGCGCGAGAAGTGCATTTGCGCCTATTGATTCAGCAGCTGCCTCGCTTAAATTTGCAACAACCAGAGAGTGCTGATACGTTCCGGGCGCCTCGAGTATGAGCCGTCTTAGCAATGGATGGTTTAAATCGGATAATTCAAGCAAAGAAGGGCTAGTAACTACCCTAAAAATATATTCGAAAATAGGAAGGATTACCAAAACCAGTGAAGCAACTATTCCGTTTAAAAGGCATATTACCAAAAGATTAACATTAGAATTGAATTCTAAAACAAAACCCTGTTCAGTTTTAACTTTTTCAATAATGAAAGCAACCAAAAACTGGATAAAACCGGAAACTACTCCCGCCTTTATTACTTCAAACCTCTTTCTTACCCTGAAAGATAAAAGCGCTGCGCTCAAGGCTCCGGCGAATAAGCTTGTTCCCACGGTAAGATTTCCGCCTTCGATGCTTGCGCCGAGAGAAAAGAAAAAAAGCGAAAAGAGAAATGAAAATTCCAGGTTATCGAATAAAAGGGTAATTAATATGGTAAAACCTATTGCGGGTATGGCATAACCGGGAAGGCGAAGCGTAATAGCTGTAAAAATAGAAACAAAAACGGCAAGTGAAGCCAGTATACATAAATCGTGGGGATAAACAGATACGTTTACCTTCTTAAAATAGCCCGCATACAAAACAAGCAGAAGCGCAAATATAAGCGGCGATATGTCTATCGAGTATTTAAAAAATACAACACCCGTGACTATAAAGAAAATAGCCGCCAGAAAAATCTGCAATAATATATCAAGCTGTTTTCTCTCTGAAAAAATCTTCATATGCCTCGATTATTTTCTGAACCAATGGGTGCCTGACAACGTCTTTCTTTCCCAAAGAAATGAACCTTATGTCCTTTATTGGTTTTAGAATATCTATGCCCTCCATAAGCCCTGTGGGCCTGCCTCCAGGCAGGTCGCTTTGCGTTATATCTCCGGTTATTATGGCTTTTGAATCAAAACCAAAACGGGTGATAAACATCTTAAGTTGTTCGGAAGTGCAGTTTTGCGCCTCATCAAGAATGATAAACGCATTGTTAAGAGTCCTTCCGCGCATATAAGCCAGGGGCGCGACTTCAATTACTCCTGTTTCTATGTAATCTTCGATAGTTTCCGCCTCCATCATATCGTAAAGCGCGTCATATAGCGGCCTTAAATACGGCCCTAATTTTTCATGCATATCGCCAGGAAGAAACCCCAGAGACTCGCCTGCTTCAATTGCCGGCCGCGTTAGAATTATCCTTCCCACCTTTTTTTCCATAAGGTAATTTACCGCCATTGCCATGGCGAGATAAGTTTTTCCTGTGCCTGCGGGCCCCACAGAAAAAACGATGTCGTGAGCCCTCATCGCCTGCACATATTCATGCTGGCCGTGAGTTTTTGGGAAAACAAATTTTTTATGCGCGGCGAATACCCGTATACCTTCTCTTTCTTCCTTTAAATTTTTACCGGTTTCGCGCGGATTTACCTTAAAATCCCCTTCCGCCGTAAACTCGCTGAGCTCTTCCGGCTCAAGCGCTAATCCTTCTTTGCTTAATTCCATCATTTTTTTTATAAAACTTTCCGTAAGTGTAACTCTGTCACTCTGGCCTTTTATGCAAAGGCCGTGCGGCTTTAGCGAGATAGCCACCTTGAATCTCTTCTCAAGAAATTTTAAATTCCTGTCTTCTGTGCCGAAGACTTCCCGTATATGCGAAAAATCCTGGATATCGATTACTTTTTCCATCCCAACTTCCCTTATTAGGCTGGATTGCCGGATAAAAACTTAAGATACAGAATAATTTACTTATACTGGTAGTCTGTATTCTGCTCTTTATTGCCCAACAGGGGTATCTTTATGGTTTTCCCGGGATAAACTCTGTCCGGGCTTTTTAAAACATCCCTGTTTTCATCGTAAATCATTTTCCATTTCTTGGTTGTGCCGTAGAATTTTTGTGAAATTTTTTGAAGGGTGTCGTCCTTCTGAATAGTATATGACTCGTAATTTTTTGAAGGTTCAACGCTCGCTTCTTCGCCCATCGGCTCCGCCTCAACAGCTTCTTCTTCAGTAATTGCTTCTACTTCCGGTTTTACTTCTTCTTTCTTTGCTTTTTTCCTGTGATGAGGGCCAAGTTCTACTTCAAGTACGGAAATTTTTCTTGTTTCGCCGAATTTGTTTGGTTTAGCCTCTTCTTTCGGAGTACCGAATAAATAACCCTGATTGCCATTTATTTCCAAATTAGTGCGCGGTTTTTCTATTGTGTAAGTTCTGCTAAGACACCCGCCTAAGAAAACAATCCCCAATAACGCTACTAGATACCTCATAGAAACCTCCTCCTTTAGAATAAGCCCAAAACTTAAAATTGATTTCGACAAATTTCGTAAATTAATTTTTTAAAACCTCATTTCTTTTCTTCCTCTACCATTTTTATGTAAATTTCCTTAAGCTGCTTAGGCGAAACTTCAGACGGCGCGTCAGACATCAAACATACGCCTTTCTGTGTTTTAGGAAACGCGATAACTTCTCTTATGCTTTCAGACTTTGTAATTATTGCGTAAAGCCTGTCAAGGCCGAAAGCAATGCCGCCGTGAACCGGAGCGCCATATTTAAAAGCGTCGAGCAGAAAACCAAACTTGCGTTTTGCATCTTCATTTGATATTCCCAGAATGGAAAAGATTTTCTGCTGTAACTGCGATGAGTGTATTCTTATTGAGCCTCCAGCGACTTCTTCTCCGTTTAAGATAAGGTCGTAGGCGCGTGCTTTTACTTTTGAGAGATCCCCGTCAAGAAGCTCAAGGCTGTCAATTTTTGGAGACGTAAAAGGATGGTGGCAGGACTGCCATTTTTTTTCTTCGTCGTTATATTCAAAAAGCGGAAAATCAACTACCCAGCTGAAACGGTATTCGCCTTCGCCGATATCAGGCTTATCGCTTTTATATTTTTCCATAGCTTCAGCGTAAGGTATCCTTAAAAACGGGGTTTTTATTTCAACACCCAGAACCTTTTTGAAGGTCTGCGCAATAAATTCTTCCATAAGCGAAATTATATCTTCCTCGTCAATGAATGACATTTCAATATCAAGCTGGGTAAATTCAGGCTGCCTGTCTTTTCTAAGGTCTTCATCTCTAAAGCACCTGACTACCTGATAATACCTGTCAAAACCGGCAACCATAAGAATCTGCTTAAAAAGCTGCGGCGATTGAGGAAGCGCGTAAAACTTGTTGGGGCTTAGCCTTGACGGAACCAGAAAATCACGCGCACCTTCCGGCGTTGATTTTGTAAGAAAAGGAGTTTCGACTTCAATAAATTTCTTCTCATTTAAAAATTCTCTTATTGCCTGGTTAAAATTGTGGCGCAAGACCATTTTTTCAAAAGTTTTTGACCGGCGTAAATCAAGGTAACGATAGGTGAGCTTAACTTCTTCGCCGAGCTCAATTGCATCGTCAATCGGGAAAGGCAAATCCAGCGATGAATTTATGATTTCAAGTTCAAGCCCGCCGATTTCAACGAAACCTGTTTTAAGCTTTGGATTTTCGGTTCCTTTTGGCCTTGAATTAACTGCGCCCTTAATCTTTATAACATCTTCGCTTCGTAAGCTTTTTGCTTTTTCGTAAGTTTCCTTGTTCGGCTTCGGGAAAAATACAACCTGGGTAATACCGTATCTATCCCTGATGTCTATAAAAATAAGTTTTCCGTGGTCGCGCCTGGAATGCACCCAGCCGCACAAAACCACTTCCTGGTTTAAATTATCCTGGCTAAGCTCTCCGCATGTGTGTGTTCTTAACATAGCTGTTAATCTCCAATTTCCAAGCACCAAATTCCAAATAAACTCCAATTTTCCAAATTCCAATGTCTGCGGTTTGGAATTTTGGTTATTGTAATTTTTTTGTGATTTGGAATTTGTGATTTGGAATTTTTCATTATTACGCCATCCCTTCGCCGTCTGCTATAATCCCGCGCACAACATCAATAAGGTCTTCTTTCTTTACTTTTTCCTGTTCGGATGTTTCCATATCCTTTAATATAACCAACCCTTGTTTATATTCGTCATCAGCAAGAAGTATTACAAGCTTAATGCCTTTTTTCTCGGCATATCGCAGCTGGCCCTTAAGAGATTTGGCGCAATAATCAGTGTCGCAGTGAACGCCGGCGCCGCGTAAATCCTGCAGTATCCTGAAAGATTCTTCACGCAAATTCTCTCCTATCACCGCTATAAAAACATCCGGCTTAAGGGCTCGCTCTTTCTTATCCAACGCGAGTATAATTCTTTCAACGCCGAGGGCAAACCCGCAGGCAGGTATATCCGGCCCGCCTAAATTTTTTATCAGGTTATTGTATCTTCCACCCGCACCTATCGCATCCTGCGAACCCAGATTTTCAGATTTAATTTCAAAAACCGTATTTGTATAATAATCCAACCCTCTTACCAGGCACGGATTATAAATATAAACTATATCCAAACTTTTAAGCAATTTAAGCAGTTCCTGAAACTTATTCTTACAGCTGTCGCAAAGATAAGTTTTTCCGGTTGTTTCGCTAAGGCAGAATGAAGTCGCTATTTTTTTACAATTCTCTTCTTTACAGTCAAGTATCCTTAAGGGGTTTTTTTCAAGGCGCCTTTGGCAGTCTTCGCAAAGTTCGCTGCGCCTATCGGTTAAATCTTTTTTAAGCAGGCTCATAAATCTTTCTTTATCCTGCTGGCAGCCCAAAGTGTTTATATGAAGTTTTCTTTCGGTGATGCCTATTTCATCAAGAATCTTAAGGCTCATCGAAATCATTTCAGCATCAAGAAAAATACTATCCGAACCCATTGCTTCCGCGCCTATGTGGTGGAACTGACGCAGCCTTCCTTTTTGAGGCCGTTCCCCCCTGAACATCGGGCCTATGTAGGAAAATTTATGAAAATCGCTTTGCTTGTAGAGTGCGTGCTCGAGATAAAAACGAACAACCTGGGCGGTCCCCTCCGGCCTTAATACTACATCTGAATCAGTCTCTGCGCGTTTGGCTATTCTAAAAATCTGTTTTTCTATTATATCGGTAGCCTCGCCCACGCTTCTTATAAAAACGCCTTCCTCTTCAAGCACGGGAAGAATAATTTCTTCATAGCCATACACGCCAAAAATATGCCTTCCCTTTTCAGCTATTTTGTTAAATTGGCAGGCTTCATCGGGGCTAAAATCATAAGTTCCCCTTATACTTTTATAGGTTTTTATCATGAAGGTGCGGAATTATTTGATGAATTGCTTCATCTCAAGGCCAGGCTTAAATATTACGGTATGCCTTTCAGGGATAGGAACAACTTCTCCTGTTTTAGGGTTTCTGCCTATTCTTTTTTTGCATTTCTTTATCTTAAAAACCCCGAAATTCCTCAATTCTATGCGCTCTCCGCTCTTTAAAGACTCAAAAATCGTGTCAAAAGTACGCTGGACAATGTCTCTTACAACAACCTGCCGGACGCCTGTGTCCTGGCTTATTTTTAGTACAATATCGCGTTTACGCATAGGTTTAGTGTATCATCCTTTTTTGGGGTGTCAAGGGACTAATGGCATAGCCTTTGAGGTAGAGTTACAAAGGCTGAAGCGCTGTTATTATTGAGGAAATCGCGCCAATAATCGCTGCAACCTGTTTTCCGGCAGGAAGTTAGGTTAATAAGTCAACTCATCCGGCGGCTAGGCGGGAAAAATAAAGGCTCCAAACAGGCATTACTTCCTTACCACTGTGTCGCCTTCCTGAATAGTATAACCGGAAACCAAAGAAACAATTTCGCCTGCGGAAATGTTCTTACGGGCGTCATTAATCGTAACAGCGGCGATTTTTGTGTTTCCTCTCATTACCGACACTTGCATACCATTTTTTATACCGCTAGACTTTCCAAGATTAATAATAACAAATTTAGCGGCATTATGCACCTGAATAACGCTGCCTGTTACGCCTGCCTTAACGGTCAGCCTGACGGAATTGGGCAAAAAAATCACATAATAATAAGCCAGCGAAAGGCTGATAATTATTACAGCTATGATTAACGATAATTTTAATGTTTTATTAATTTTCATAACTTCTCCTTCAGCCCGTGAGTGGCATCTATGTAACGGTCCTCAAGAACTTCGAATCGTTTTAATAAGCCCTCTTTATTTGTTTCACTCTCAATAACCATTGCGGTAAAATGGGTATCTGCCTGCCGGGACAGCCAGGCGCGGGATGACAGAAGTAATGCGCACAATAAAGCTGCAGAATATTTATACGCATATAAAACTTTATTAAATAACGCTAATTATGTATTATTTAATGCCCCTTTTTTCTAAAACCAAAGACCTGGCGGTTTCTTTGCTGGCGAGCGGCACATATATCCGATACTGGTCGACTGCCGTTCTGATAGGCATTCCCCAGCTATACCTTAACGGTTCAAT
>Ga0265297_10005446_pt1 | contig 19428 bp, 17 predicted proteins | sample Munlanlwell13791_FD_192502 | JGI IMG/M metagenome (GOLD analysis project Ga0265297, IMG submission 192502) | Leachate microbial communities from a municipal landfill in Southern Ontario, Canada - Leachate well 137-91 | ecosystem: Engineered > Solid waste > Landfill > Unclassified | place...
TAATCGCCAAGTACGGTACCTTGCTCTGCATCGAGGCGTCGACCAGAAAAGAGGCCGGGCACTACATCCGAGCGATGGGCAACGCCAACCTTCATGCCGTCGCAGCCATCAAACACCAAGGCTGTTTCGGAGATGACAGCGTTAGGCTTGTCAATCCCGACCGAGAGATCGAGATCGTATCCGGTGGTTACGATGGGTTCACCAATGGCATCAGCTCTTTCGTGATCTCACCGACCGCCACCGCCACCGAAAGAGCTCTGCGCAAAGTCACGGCTGGACAACTTCCGGCCGATGACACCGTACCCGTCACACAAGCATGCGACCTGCCGCTAGCCATCGCCTTCGGGCTAATCCGGCCAGCTCGGTAGTAGTCGCTCACCTGGCTCAACGCCGGCCCTATGGCCGGCGGTTTTTTATTTAAAAATTGGCCTCGAACTACCCGGGGCCAATTTTACTTATCATACTGAAGATAGTTAGATTGGAATAATTACCGGTATTACCATCGGATTACGCTTAGTTTCTTGAAACAAGAAGTCGCCAAGTCGATCGCGGATCGCCGATTTCACTCCCGACCAATCACCGCCGGCAATTTCACGTTCGTACTGATCAAGACCATGGCGGAACACACGTCGAATTTCTGATCGCGATCGATGGATTAAATCTTCAGCTGCCCGCATATAAACAAATCCTCGTGAAATAATATCCGGACTAGTTAAGATATCTTTGGTCGTGCGATCAATTGTCAATATACAGACAAATATTCCATCCGTTGCCATCGCCTGACGATCCCGTAAAACAATATTTCCAACATCACCGATACCCAGGCCATCAACCATCACGCTTTCAACCGGCGCGCGCCAGTCGGTTTTAATTGCCTTAGCACCATCTATTTCCATAATTTCACCATTTTCCATAATGGTGACATTATTTTCCGGAACACCCATTTGAACGGCTAATTCAGCATGCAATGCTAAATGACGATATTCGCCATGTATTGGTACGAAATTTTTAGGTTTCGCCAACTGGATAAGTTCCGCCAACTCATCACGGTATGCATGTCCGGTCACGTGAATATCAATTTCTTTACCGTAAACCACATGGGCACCGAGTTTAAATAAGCTATTAATAACATCGCCAATAGCGGCCTCATTACCCGGAATCGGCGAGGCTGACAAGACAACGGTATCACCCTTTTTAATTCGGAACTGTTTGTGGGAACCATGAGCCATACGGAAGAGTGAAGACATTTCTTCACCTTGGCTGCCGGTTGAAACAATTAATAGTTTTTCAGGCGCAACTGAACGAGCTTGATTAAGTGATATCACGCTATCTCTCGGTACATTAATATAACCCATTTTAATCGCCATTTCCGCATTGCGAATCATACTCCGTCCCGAAAAAGCAATTTTCCGATTCGTAGCAACCGCTGCTTGAATAACTTGATGGACACGATGAATCTGACTGGCAAACGTCGCTAATATAATCCGACCTTTAGCCTCCGAAAAGATTTTTGTTAGCGATTCACCAACGGCTCTCTCTGAAATACTGCGGCCTGGCCGCTCGACATTAGTTGATTCGCTAAACAAAACATCAATCCCTTCCTTACTCCATTGAGCCAATGTTTCGCGATCAAAGACCTTATTGGATATAGGTGTCTCATCGAATTTCCAGTCCGTAACCCAAACTACCCGGGAAGTAGGGGTTTTGATTGAAAAACCAAGCGCATCAGGAATAGAGTGCGTAATGTGGAAAGTTTCAATTTCAATCTCGCCAAAACGCAGTTTGTCACCCGGCTTAATACTATTCAGTTTGACTGAATTTGATAGGCCGTGTTCTTCCAACTTAAATTCAATTAAACCCTTGGCAAAGACAGGCGCATAAATAGGAACATCCAAATCACGGATTACATATGGTATCGCACCGATATGGTCTTCGTGACCATGGGTAATCATTAAAGCTTTTAATTTATCCTTGCGATCCTTCAGATATAAAGTATTTGGAATCATATAATCGATTCCGAACATATAATTATCCGGGAACATACTACCGGCATCAATAACCACTATTGAATCATTATATTCGAAGGCCGTCATATTGATACCGATCTCGCCTAATCCCCCCAGTGGAATCACCCGAAGTTTATTTCTAACCGAGGGGATGCCGGTCGTCGATGGACCCTGGCGCATTGGCTCGCGGTTAGTATTGCGCGGACGATTGCCGCTCTGATTGGTTTGAGGGTTGGAATTATGGCGATTAGGTGCCGAATATTCGCCACGAAAAACAATCTGAGCCGGTTTATTAGGATCATCTTCGACCCTTTTTGACTCATTGTAGCGGCGATTATTATGGTTATTGCTATGGCTTCGAATTGTTTCAGAGTGCCAGGCCGTTGTTTTTGGCTTGGCATTATTTGTTGCTTGAGAGCTGACATTATCTGTCATTCATTTCTCCATTTTCTCGTAATTTCTCTAATATTAATTGTAATTTTTTAAAATCTTCCAATAGCACTTGGCGCATCGAACCATTGTAGAGAGCAACGGCCGGATGATATAGGGCTATATATATTCGATTATCTTTTTTAAAAGCGCGACCATGCAATTCTGATATCGTTCCTAAATCGGGCAAGAAACGGGCCATTGAGTGGCGGCCTAAAACGGCAATAATCTTTGGTTGAATAATTTTTATCTGTTCTTCCAAGTATGGCCAGCAAGCGGCTATTTCTGTCGGTAATGGGTCGCGATTATTAGGTGGACGATGCTTGACAACATTGGCGATAAAAACCGTTTCTCGACTTAATTCAATCGATGCTAGCATTGTGTCTAAAAATTTTCCGGCTGGCCCACAAAACGGACGACCCTGCTTATCCTCTTCCTTCCCGGGTCCTTCGCCGATAAACATTATTTCTGCTTGGGCACTGCCCTCCCCGGCAACCCCTTGTGTTGCTTCCTTATAGAGCGGACAGTTTTGGCAATTATTAACCCGCTCGGCTAATTCGGCCAGCCTTTGTTGCTTTGACGACGACACTTCTCTTATTCTCCAAGTGCTTGGACATTAACGCAAATAATTCTTAAATCAAGTGCCAATTATACAAACTCAACAAACCTAAGTAGTAAGAGGTTGTTTCTAATATAACAAATACCGTCAGTGATGTCAATATCCTTAACAATCTATGGTGTCGTTACACTTGAGGATGAAGTTGATGTTTCGAGCTGAGTACGACTAATTGTCGAGTCTACAGTTGTGCCATCACGGTCAAAGACAATACCGCTCACTTCTTCGCTATTTGGATAGATCCACATTGCTCCATGCGATGGTAAACTTTTACCTTCCCAGTCATAAAGATTGATGTAGGAATAATTGGGATTATTATTACTCAGCAGTAAAGGAGTCGCTATATCGCCGGCTGCCAGCGCTTCGAGAATTGATTTTCTCGTACCATCAGAATACCTGATCGAAACTTGGCTGCTAGGCGTAAAAGTAGTTTGAGAAGTTGTGCTAGTACGGAAATTGAAGTCGCCAAGTAACGGCATACCAACTAACTGCCAAGTGCTGGCTACTAGCGGTACTTCAACAATTTGATAGCTCTTCTCGCGGGTATCACCCAAATCAAGTGTTGCAGCTTTATCGACTTCCATTAAATAACCAGTTCCGGGTTTTAAAGTGCCCTCCTCTAGGACGTTAACCCATTGCGCTCCAGAATAACGGTATAGAGCACTGATCGTTGTCTTACCGGCCGCATATTCTTTGAAGTCGGTTACCGAAGTAACTGTATTATAAGGGAAAGAGACAAAGTTCCAACCCGCCTCTAGGGTTAAAGTCGTCGAGTATGTTTCAGTAGTATCACTTGTTCCGGTCACGTCATTACCTGTTGAAGTGTCGATATCGGCACTAACCTCTCGACTTTGCTGCCAATAAAAATAACCCACGCCACCGGCGACAACTGTAAACACGATTGCCCCAACGAGAACCCAACTTCGCGTTGTCATAATCACCTCACTTTATTAATATCATTCGGGAAAATCCCGCATACCTATTTGATGATATTATAACACGATTCGGTCGGCCAGCACTACGGTCGGGAGTTTCCGTCTTTTACAATTACTCAGCTTGTTTAATCGATAAGCCAATACGACCTCGTTCAGCGTCAACAGCCGTGACTTTAACCTTCACTTCCTGACCGATCTTCAAGACACTCGAGACCGATGCTACTCGTTCTTTAGAGATTTCGGAAATATGAACCATACCATCTTTATTGGGTAGAATCTGAACAATCGCTCCAATCTCTTTGCCACTCATACGGTCTTTCTGGATGGCTTTTACTTCACCAGTATAAACTTCGCCGACTTCTACCGTCTTCATTTGAGCTTCAATTTCTTTGACAGCGATATTGGCCGCTTCAGGATTGTTCGAACTGACCAGAACCGTGCCATCCTCTTCAATATCAATCGAAACCAGCTCTTTACCACCGGCTTTGGCAATAATTGTGTTGATGTTCTTACCACCCGGCCCAATTAATTCGCCAATCTTTGATTCATCAATATTAACCGTGTAAATGCGCGGTGCATAAGGCGACATTTCCGTTCTCGGTTCTGGGATTACGGCAAGAATTTTGTCCATAATTGTCATCCGGCCGATTTTAGCTTTTTCTAAAGTTTGTTCAATAATTTCAAATGTCAGACCGGTTAATTTCGTATCCATTTGAATCGCGGTGATTCCGTCGCTCGTACCCGCAACCTTAAAGTCCATATCGCCACCAAAATCTTCCAAGCCTTGTAAGTCGGTAAGAATGCGGAATGTGCTACCATCTTTACTGGTTACTAACCCCATGGCAATTCCCGATACTGGCTTGGTAATGGGTACGCCGGCATCCATTAAAGCAATTGTTGAGCCGCAAGTCGCCGCCATACTTGACGAACCGTTACTTGACAGTACTTCACTCACCAAGCGAATAGTATATGGGAAATCTTCACGTTTCGGCAAGACCGGAACTAAAGCCCTTTCCGCTAAGGCACCGTGGCCAATCTCACGGCGCGATGAACCACGCATTGACTTAACTTCTCCGGTTGAATAGGGCGGAAAATTATAATGATGCATGTACCATTTAGTGCCTTCCATCTGCATCGTATCAATCATCTGCTCTTCGCCCGGCGCACCAAGTGTAGCAATGGTCAGGGCCTGGGTTTGCCCGCGGGTAAATAATCCTGATCCGTGAGTTCGTGGCAAAAGACCGACTTCAACACCAATCGGACGGATTTCATCTTCCTTACGTCCGTCTGGCCGTTGACCTTCGTCTAAAATTAAATGGCGGACTTCCTTTTCCAGGGCCTCGTCGAACGAGCTGGCTAGTTCGCTTTGCTTAAATTTTCCTTCAAATTGCGTTAATACCTCTTGGCGCAACTCTTCCCAGCGTTCTTCGCGTTTATGCTTATCGGCGATTTTTATAGCGGCTCGTAAATCCTTACCGACATGATCCTTAACCGCTTCAAAAATCGGGTCAACATCTTCTTCGACCGATATTTTTTCCGTCGATGCAAATTGTTTTTGAATCTCAATCGCCGGCTGGATAGCCTCAAAGGCCAATTTCATTGCCTCAAACATCTTCTTTTCGTCAACTTCATTAGCGCCAGCCTCGATCATAACAATCTTTTCCGAAGTAGCCGCTACCACTAAATCAAGCTTGGATTCAGTTAATTGTTGTCGAGTCGGATTAACGACAAATTGGTCATCGATAATACCAATTCGGGCAGCGCCGATCGGTCCTTTAAACGGTGCCATAGTTTGAACAATCGCTGTACTAGCAGCAATAATTGCCAACACATCGGGTTCATTTTCGCCATCATATGATAATACCGTGGTAATAACCTGTGTATCATGGCGAAACTTTTTCGGAAAAAGTGGACGAATTGGTCGATCGATTAACCGAGAATTTAATACGGCTTCCTCCGAAGGCTTACCTTCGCGTTTTATAAAGCGACTCCCGGAAATCTTTCCGGCCGCATAAAATTTCTCTTCATAATCAACTATCAACGGAAAATAATCCGTATTTTCATTAGGGGCTTTAGCGACAACACATGTCGCCAACACAACAGTATCGCCTACCCTGGCCACAACCGAACCATCGGCCAAACCGGCCATTTTACCTGTTTCTAAAGTCAACTCACGACCGGCCAAATCAGTTTTGGCGGTCTTCGTCTTGAATTTCATTTGAGTCCTTTACTCATTTCCGCTTATTACGGAACAATAATTATGAGAGAGTCAGGGTGAGAAGCACACGACAGAGGTCATGCTTCTTGACTCTGACTCCCACGCGACAACTATATCAGATTATAAATATAACTTCAATCCTGCCGGTAAGTCTATTGGCCTATATAGTGGTATAATTATTTCATGGTTAAGAAAAAGGATAAAAACCCTATTACAAGGTTGAGTGAGTTATTAGTTGACAAGACAAAGATTATCCAACCCACCCCGCCTGCTCCCGCCAAACCACTTTTATCATGGGAGGCTAATGAGTTTTATTTTGTCGATAAAGGAATTGGCTGGGGTATTGCAATCGTTCTCTTATTCTTGGCTTTAGCTACTACCTTAGTTATTTTCGGACAATTATTAATAGCTATTGTATTATTGCTGTTTTTAATCAACATTATTAAATTTGCATACGCTAAACCGGAACTAATCGAGTACCGCATCGATCCAGATGGCGTTAGAGTCTCAAATTGGCTCCATGCCTACGATAAAGAAATTATCGCTTATGCCATTACCGAACATAACCGCCAACACGTTCTCATTCTTAAAACCAGAGGTCTTTGGACTGATCATTTGACACTCCCAATCGGTAAAACATCACCCAAAAAAATTGCTAAAATACTTGATGAATATCTACCTACCATCGCTAGTCCGCTTGATAGTGTCGCCCAAGTCAGAACTCGTTAATATTGATTATTGCCAACTAAGCCGTATGATTTCATATAGGAGAAGTTTATGACCAAAAATAATACAATTTTAGTTACCGGGGGTGCCGGATTTATCGGCAGCCATATCGTCGACACCTATATTGACCTAGGCTATAAGGTAATTATTGCTGATAATTTATACTCAGGTAAAAAATCCAACCTCAATTCTAAGGCTAAATTTATTAATATTGATATTCGAAACAATAAAGCAGTTGAAAAATTAATTGCTACCCATAAACCGACTATTATCAATCATCATGCCGCGCAGAAAAGTGTTACTCATTCAGTTGACGAGCCGGCAGAAGATTTATCAATCAATGGCCTGGGCTTGATTAATTTACTGGAGTCAGGTCGCCGTCATGGTTTAAAGAGATTTATTTTTGCATCGACGGGCGGGGCAATATATGGTGACACCGATCGAATCCCCACTCCGGAAGACAACCCAACTCTGCCCGCTTCACCATATGGCATCACCAAAATGCTTGGTGAACATTATCTTCGTTATTATTGTGACACATATGGCATTGAGCATGTCATCCTCCGATATAGCAATGTTTTCGGTCCTCGCCAGGATCCATACGGCGAAGCCGGAGTAATCGCGATTTTCGTAAAAAAGATAATAGGCCATGAAGCGCCAACTATTTTTGGTGATGGACTCAACTCTCGCGATTATGTTTATGTCGGTGATGTTGCTCGAGCTAACGTCTCGGCCTTAACTGCCCCACTAGTTGACAGTGCTCTGACCCTTAATATCGGCACCGGGACTGAGACCGATGTTAACACCTTATATTCCATGGTTACCGATCTCGCTATTAATCACTTTCGACTCGAACAAATACCCCTAAAGGCCAAATCAGCTCCTGGCCGAGCCGGAGAACAACGGCGAAGCTGTCTCAATAACGCCAAGGCCCAGCAAATAATCGGTTGGCAACCGTCGATTTCACTGACAGAGGGAATCATTTTGACAACCGAGTATTTCTTAAATGAGAAAAATTAGGACTTGGTTGTTATCGGTTGTTTAGCAATGTATATCAAGCCAATTATTATCCAAAATATTATTGCCAGATCATTTTTCCATACCGTAGTATCAATCAAGCCATGAACTAAAATCGTGACTAACGCATACGATAAAAAGAGAGTTAGGTTATTTTTAGTAGTCTCGCGCAAAGATTGCCACGTAAGAGCCAGAAAGGAAAGCAGCCCGAATAAGCCCGAATAAATCCAGGTCGCTAAATATAAATTATGAGGATGATTATGAGACTGCATATCTAAATTAACCGCGTACTGCCTCAGACCCTGGCCCAATATCGGCTGAGTAAAAATATCGGCTACAGCATCCCGCCAAATTGTCAGCCTTGGACCAATCGAACTCTCAAATTTCATCGGTAGCATAATAATAACCGCCATGCCAACGCCGAGTGCCATTAACCACAACATCATTCGGGGATTAATACTTATTGAGCGACGACTTGGCCAAAACACAAACGACATTACCAACCCGGCAATAAAAGCCAGCCAACCTCCCAGCGACTGCGTGGCCACTACGGCCAAACAAATAACCGCCAGGCTCACCCATTTCAGTCGGGCTGCCGTTGGATTTGACACCTTTAATCCTAAAAGAATAAACCATACCGGAACTAAATACATAGCCAAATAATTCGGTGACTCAAATGGGCCAACCGCTCGATGACCTATTAAATAATTAGCAAAACCGCTATCGCCAAGTTGAGCCGGCAAGAGAATCGTCATCAGACCGAGCGACTGAAAAAGCCCCCAGATGGCAACGATAACCCCCGATACGCTCAAACCTAATACGACAGTCTGATAAGTTTTTTTCACATCAGATTGGCAAAATACAATCAGCATTACCAGAATCGGATCGATTATCCAACCCTTGAATGCCCCGAGAGCCATCGTCTTATCACTGGCGATTATCACACCAACCAAGTTGGCAATAACAAACAGTCCCAGCCATAACAGTGACCGATTTTTTAACCGGGACCATAGATTAGACCAACTACTCTTTTGAACCAGTGTTAGAATTAGAGCAATGTAGATTACTATCTCAAGTAATGTTGTCGGGATATTAAAAACTGACCAGCGGACAAGATATGTCGGTAACAATAGGACGATGATACTAATAATGACTTGATTTAACATTACGGAATATCCAAAATTTATTAGTCAGATAACCAGCCAAAGCGGCAAATACGATAGTAATTAACATACCATATATATCATACCAGCCTAAGACTGAGACCACTATGAACATTAGGCCCATATTGATCGCGAATATGGTTAGTTGAGTAGCAGTAAAGATTGTAAATTGTTTGACAATCTTCCGCTCGTGATTGCGGAAGGTCCAACGACGATTCCAGTAATAATTATTAACTATTCCCGTTCCATAGGAAATAACACGGGCAAGTAAATATAAATTATCCGGGAAAATAAAGCGGCTAAATATATAATACAGCCCCGCATCGACGGCTACATTGCTAATTCCGACAATAATAAATTTAATCAACTGCCAGCGCCCCTGTGGCGCTAGCGAGGGAAAAAGTAGAACCAATTCTCGCATCGCCCGTCCGATAACATTGATGTTCGCCCCTGTTGCTCGGCCGGATAATCTTGGCAAATGCCTAACTGGTATCTCTTTAATTCGACAGTGTTGTTGCTCCAATATCAGCATTAATTCCGGCGATATCATCGCCCCCTGGGCCTTGAATTTGATATTTCGGATATATTTAGCTCGAATTAGCTTAAAAGCACAATCAATATCTTTATAGTTGAGACCATAGACAAAAAAGAGTAACCATTTCCACAAACTGGCATTGAGTGAACGCGTCCACCGATCATGGCGATTTAGTCGGTAACCTACAATTACATCAGCGCGCCTAATTAATCTTAGGGCGCGATTCAAGTCTCGAATATCGAACTGTCCATCACCATCGCTGTAAAATACTAAATCATATCGAGCCAGACGCAATCCGGTTTTTACTGCCGCTCCATAACCAAGATTCCGTTTATGATTGATTAAACGGATATGTGAATTTGAGCGTTTAAGCTTTTTTACAATCCGAGCCGTCCGATCCGTTGATCCGTCATTAACAATAATAATTTCATATTTTCGACCAGTCGCCCTCATAACCCGATCGGCCTTAATCAGAACGCGTTTAATATTACCGGCCTCATTGTAAGCTGGAAAGAAAATACTAATGGATTCAATACTACGGCTCTTAATCATATTCAATTGATATCATAGTATATGATATTCGCCTATATAAGTCCAAGCTATAATAATTAGCGATAAAGCTTTTCAGCTTTTTCTTTCAAGGCCGTCCACCAGGATCGGTTGTCTTGATACCATTTGACCGTTAGTGCTAATTGTTCCTCAAATTGACCTGGCTTCCAGCCTAAAGCGCGTAATTTCGTCGAATCCACGCCATATCGGAAATCGTGCTGCGGTCGCGGATCGGGGACTAATTCGATCATCTCCTCCGTACAACTAAGTAATTGAACTAACTTTTTCGCCATTTCAATATTGGGCATTTCCGTGTCGTGATTTGCTCCAATATTGTAGATTTCGCTCGCCTGGCCTTGTCGTAAGATTAAGTCGATCGCCTTAAAGGTATCGCCGACAAATAGCCAATCCCTCACCTGACGACCTTCGCCCCAAACCGGAATTTTTTCATTAGATAGAACATTGGTAATCCATCTGGGCAAGGCTTTCTCCGGATATTGTCTTGGTCCAAAATTATTAGTCGGTCTTACAATAATCAGATCCAATTTGTCCATATACGACTGCGCCAAATCATCGGCTTGCGACTTACTTTTGGCATATGGCGAAGTCGCCTGGCTATCTCCGCTAACCTTGTCGCTCTCTTTAAAATATCCCTCAGTAATTGGACCATAAACTTCATCGGTGGAAATGTGAATAAAGCGCTTCACCTTAGCTTTAATAGCCGCATCAAGCAATGTTTTTGTACCTTCGACATTTGTCTTAAAGAATATGGCCGGATCCTTTTCGCTTCTGGTTACATGACTTTCGGCTGCAAAGTGAACAACATAATCACTATCATCCATCGCCTGTTCAACTCCTTCTCGATCCGTAATATCACCCTTGATAAAAGTAAAATTAGCTTCGTCTAGTCCGCTTAAATTATCGAGATTGCCGGCATAGGTCAAAAGATCAAAGCAAACTACTAAATCATCGGGATGGGCTTTAATATATTCCCGGATAAAATTACTGCCGATAAAACCGGCCCCGCCGGTCACAAACAGTTTCGACATATTATTTTATTTCATCCCAGTTAAAATTAATCTCAGGATCATACGGGTCAATCCTCTCTTCGTCAGGCTGTTCCCGATCATAGGCCTTGGTTACGTGATAAAACAATAAACAGGGTTCCTCTGAAATTACTTTATAACCATGCACTACTCCAATTGGAATCAGAACTAATTTATAGTCGTCAGTGCCGGCATAAATTACTTCGGTTTGACCATGAGTCGGAGATTGCTTACGGGCATCATACAGAACGATTGCCGCTCGACCGGAAGCGATGAACCAGAGGTCATCTTGATTCTTGTGCCAATGAAAAGCTTTAATTGTGTCCTTATATGCGACAGTAAAATTACTTTGGCCAAAACGGCTCATCAATTCATCATCATCACGCAAAACTTCCATAAAAATCCCCGGCTCAACCGTCTGCTCAAGATCCGGTTTATCCTTCCATACTTTTAACGCCTTTATGCGAACGCCCTTTATCTTTCCATCTGTGATCTGATCCATGATTAAAATTCCTCACCCCTTTGCTTCCGCTCACGGATTTCATTTTGAATATCGTTTAGCGAATCGAAGGTTCCGGCATCGGCCCAAGTGCCTTCAAATGAATTCACTTTAAGCTGCTTGTCAGCTAAGTAGATATTATTAATATCGGTAATTTCGATTTCATTACGATCGGAAGGCTTTAGATTTTTAGCATATTCTATAACTTTATTGTCATAAGTATAGAGACCAACTACCGCATAATTACTCTTTGGTTGCTTGGGTTTCTCTTCGATAGAAATTGCATTATGATCCGAATCGAATTCGACCACCCCGAAACGCTCGGGATCGTCAACTTTTTTAGCAAAGACCATCGCTCCGGATTGAAAACTGTCGATTTCCTTGGAAAAATCATGACCGAGAAAAATATTATCGCCAAGAATCATCGTGACATTATCCTTGCCAATAAAGTCTTCTCCGATAATAAACGCATCAGCCAGTCCTCTTGGCGCCATCTGAATTTTAAAAGTGAAATCAATACCGAAAAACTGTCCTGGCTGACCATTATCTTTAACCTTCTGTTGCTCCATTGACAGTAAATTCACGAAACTACCCGAAAAAGTCGGCGCGACAATAATTAAAATATCTCTAATCCCAGCTTTTACTAAGGTTTTTATCGGATAATAGATCATTGGCAGGTCATATACTAACATCAATTGCTTTGATGTTATATATGTAACCGGACGCAAACGTGTGGCATTACCACCAGCTAATACAATCCCTTTCATAATGTCCTTTTTTCATATTATATTCAGAAATGACTATAATTGCACATTTCAGCTACAATTTCAATTTATTTTCTGGTAAGATAACCTTATAAATTAATCCTCCGATTTAAGTTATGTTGAAGAATTCCAAAAAAGCGATTTCGGGTGGGTTATGGGTCATGATTGGCACGACGGTTGCGAGTCTTTTTTCGTATTTTTTTAATATTATGGTTGGCAGAAAACTCGGGCCTTCGGCCTATGCTGACTTCACATCACTGATGTCATTGTTAGTTATCTTATCAGTTGGTTCAGGAACCGTCTTAACGATAACTATGGCTTTTACAAGTCGTTATTATGCCGAAAAAAACTATCACGCCATTAAGGACTTATTCGTTTACCTTTTAAAATTTACTGGGATATTAGTACTCATTCTCACTGGTATTGGGATAATCTTCGTTCCTCAGATTAATCAATTCCTAAATATCAGTAATTCCTATGCCACAATCATTACATTATTTGGCATCATATTTGGCATTATCATTTTTATTAATCGCGGCATCCTTCAGGGCATGCAACAATTTAAAAAAATTGGATGGCTTAACCCTCTTGAAATGATCTCGCGCTTATTATTGGGTCTGGCGCTTATTTCACTTGGCGCCAATTTAATCGGTGCCCTCGGCGCCGTTGTCTTCTCAACCCTGATTATTTTTGTCATCAGCCTAATCAGTATTTATCGCATTCTGCATCAAAAATCACGCGGCATTGAAAAAACTAAAACCATTGATTTTCGTAAAGCTCTTAATCAGTATTTTTGGCCGACTTTGATTAGTAATACCCTTTTGGTTATTGTTATTAACTCTGATGTGATTATCGTCAAGCATTATTTTAACGCCGATATAGCCGGCGCATATGCCGCTCTATCGACGATTGCAAAAATTATTTTCTATGCCGCCAGTCCGATTATTAATGTTATGTTCCCTATGATTGCCGAAAGAACAACGAAGGGAGAGAAGCATTATCGCCTACTATTGTTTGGATTTCTGGCAACATTATTTATCTCTCTGGCCATTAACGGGATTTACGCCGTTTTCCCGGGCACCATTATAGAGATCTTGTTTGGCTCTAACTATACCGCCTACTTCCAGTTACTGCCTATGGTCAGTATTTTTATTATGCTCTATACCCTGGCCAATCTCTTGATTAACTATTATATGGCAATTAAAAATTTCAAATTCTTATATGTTTTTGCGATTTGTTTTATTTTTGCCGGTATTGCCGTTTATCTCAACCACTCATCGCTAGAGACGATAATTAAAATCTATATTGCTAGTATGAGTTTACTTTTAACCGGACTTATGGGATACTATATCTTCTTAAAATGGCAACAGATAGCCAATTATTTAGGCGTTAAATCACATGAAAACTAAGCCACATCTTTCTATCGTTATTCCGGCTTACAAAGAAGAAAAAAACATTTATTCAACCATTAAAGCCATATTAGCCGCAGAGGACTCGCTCGGTCCGGATATTGAAGTAATCGTTGTCGATGATGGCAGCCCTGATCACACCAAAAAGGAAGCTGGTCGGATTAAAGACAGTCGAGTACATGTCTTATCCTACGGTAGCAATCGCGGTAAGGGTTATGCCCTAAAATATGGCACCAAATACGCTAAGGGCGAAATTATTACTTATACCGATGCCGGCGGGGATTTCAACCCGGCTCAATTTGATCGCTGTATTAAGTTAATGCAAATTTTTGAAGCCGATTTAGTGATAGGCTCGAAACGCCATCCCGCATCAAAGGTTAATTATCCATTTTCTCGCCGGCTTTATTCCAATCTCTATATCTCGTTAATCAGGCTCCTGTTCGGCTTAAAGGTAACCGATACCCAAGCCGGTTTAAAATTTCTTAAAAATGAGGTCGCTAAAAAAGTAATTCCCCTGCTAACGGTCGAGGGCTATGCCTTTGATCTTGAAATGCTGGTCGTCGCCAATCAAATGGGTTATAAACGCATTTTTGAAGCACCGGTTGAAATGCATTTCAATAATCGAAACAGTAGCATAAATACCAAGACAGTATGGCGCATGATTACCGATACTTTTAGAATTTTTTACCGAGCACGTATATTGAACTATTATCGTAAAATTACTAAGATTAAACGGCCATGAAAACATATCTTGTCGCCGGTGGAGCCGGTTTTTTGGGTAGTAATTTAATCGAGCGGTTAATTGTTGATCCTGACAACCACATTATTTGTATTGACAATCTAATCACCGGCAAAAAGGAAAACATCAGCCAATACCAGAGCAAGACGAACTTTGAATATATTAATGCTGATATTTCTCAACCTTTAAAAATTAAAAATAAAATTGATTTTGTCTTGAATTACGCTTGCCCGGCTTCGCCAATTGACTATCGCGCCAAAGCCGTTGAAACCCTTGACGCCAGCTCGGCCGGAGTTAGAAATTTACTCGAAATTGCTAAACATAATCAGGCTCGTTTTTTTCACACTTCCACCTCAGAAGTCTACGGCGACCCCCTTGAGCATCCTCAAAAAGAAACTTACTGGGGACATGTTAACCCCTACGGAGAACGCTCATGCTATGACGAAGGCAAACGCTTTGCTGAGGCTCTTATTTATATTTACCGTCACGATTACAAAGTGAATACCGGCATTGTAAGAATCTTTAATACCTATGGCCCCAATATGCAACCCGACGATGGAAGAGTAGTTTCTAATTTTATCCGGCAAGCTTTATGTGGAGAAGATATTACAGTCTATGGTCAAGGCCTGCAGACCAGATCATTTTGTTACGTCAGTGATCAAATCGAAGGTCAATTAAAACTGATTCATAGCAACATCGAGGGACCAATCAATATTGGCAATCCCTGTGAATTTACAATTATTGAACTGGCCGAAAAAGTCATTGCTCTAACAAATTCTAAATCTAAAATAATTCATTGCGACCTCCCCAAGGATGATCCGACCCAGCGTCGACCGGATATTTCGTTGGCAAAACAATATTTGGATTGGTCGCCAGTCGTTGATCTAGATGAAGGTCTCAGAAAAACTATCGAGTGGTTTCGGTCCAATCAGGAGAAATTAAAATGAATATTATCGTAGTCGGCACCGGTTATGTCGGCCTGGTCCAAGGTGTCTGCCTAGCCGAATTGGGTAATCATGTCACTTGTATTGATATTGAGGAAGAAAAAATTGCCCTATTGCGCAAAGGCCAGTCACCAATTTACGAGCCGGGGTTGGAAGAATTACTAGTAAAAAACATTAAAACCGGACGAATTAATTTTGACACCTCTATCGATAAGCATATTAAAGACAATGAAGTAATTTTTATCGCAGTAGGGACGCCACCTGATGAAAATGGACGAGCTGATTTAAAATATGTCCTTCAGGCAGCTACGGAAATCGGTCAAAAGCTTAACAGTTATCAAATAATCGTTAATAAAAGTACTGTTCCGATTGGAACCGGTCAAATGTGCCGTAACACCATTAAGCAATATTACAAGGGCGATTTCGACGTGGTTTCTAATCCTGAGTTCTTAAGAGAGGGCTCAGCAATTAATGACTGGATGCAACCGGATCGTGTAATTATTGGTTATTCCGGCCAATCTGACGCAGCTAAAAAAATCGCCGAGCTTTACGCTGTATTGGAAGCCCCTACTTTAATTACCAATCTGGAAACCGCCGAGATGATCAAGTATGCTTCAAATTCGTATTTGGCAACTCAGATTTCATTTATTAATACCCTATCCCGAATTTGCGATCGAGTTGGTGCCGATATCGAAGAAGTCGCCGAAGGAATGAAGCTCGATAAAAGAATCGGCCCTAAAGCATTTTTAAGCGCCGGCCTTGGCTACGGAGGCTCATGTTTCCCCAAGGACGTTGAAGCATTAATTAAAATAGCTCGCGATTTGAATATCGAATTCAGTATTCTTGAAGCCACCGATGAGATAAATAAATCCCAACGTCAAGAATTTATTCACCGGATAAAAAATACCCTTAACACCATTGACGGTAAAAAAATTACCATATGGGGAGCTGCCTTTAAACCTAAAACTGACGATTTGCGCGAATCGCCGGCCATTACTATCATCGAGGCGCTTAGTACTCTGGGGGCCAAAATTACCGTTTATGATCCAGTGGCTGGCAATAAGCTACAAGCAGTCAATCCCGATATCATTCTTTCAGATGATGCGATGTCGGCATGTCAAAAGGCTGACGCTCTAATTATTGTTACCGAATGGGATGAATTTAAACAGATCGATCTTGAAGAAATCAAATCGATCATGCACCAGCCAATTATTTTCGACGGACGCAATATTTATAATCCTAAAACGATGACCGAATTGGGGTTTAATTATTATTCAATCGGTAGAAATAATTAATAACATATGACCAAAACATCAATTCCAGCAATATCAGTCATTACTCCGGTATATAATACCGAGAAATATATTGCTGAATGTATCAATAGTATTTTAAAGCAGACTTTTAAGGACTTTGAATTAATTATCATCGATGATTGCTCAACCGATAGAACGTGGTCAATAGTTAAAAAATTCGCTCTTAAGGATTCACGGATTCGTGCCTTTAAAAATAAAAAGAATCTTGGTATTGCCGGTAACCGCAATAAAGGACTTTCCAAAGCTCGAGGAAAATATGTCGTATGGCAAGATGCCGACGATGTATCTATGTCATACCGCTTAAAAATGCAGTTTGAATACATGGAGAGGCATAAGCGGGTTGGCATTGCTGGTGGGTATTTAAAATTCTTTAACGAGCATAACCCCAATATGGGTGTAAGGAAGTATGCGACCGATGATACTACCCTGCGATCAAAAATATTTCGCTATTCACCAGTGGCGCAACCGGCTGCCATTATTCGTCGTCAATGCCTAGTCGAGGTCGGAGGATACAACTTGGCCTATCCGCCGTCTGAAGATTTAGATATGTCATTTCGTATCGGTGAGAAATACCGTTTTGGCAATATTCCCAAGATTATGATTAAATACCGTGACCATCCCAATTCTGTAACTTATAGAGGTCTGCGCAAGATGGAAAAAAATACCACCACAATCAGAAAGGTTTATTTCAGCAACCCACACTATAATGCAACCTTCGGCGATAAGGTTTATAATTTATTACAGACGATATCGATATACATAATTCCGGCCAAATGGAAAATATGGCTGTTTAAAAGAATTAGAGATAATAAATAGCGAGGTTAATATGTTTAAAGATCAAGTTGTATTCGTTACCGGTGGCACCGGTTCGTGGGGGCATGAATTAGTCAGACAAATGTTGGCTAATCATGATCCGCGTGAAATCCGAATATATTCTAGAGGTGAGCATAAACAGGTTGAGATGAAACGCGAATTCGGCAATAACCCCAAGCTCAAATTCATAATTGGTGACATTCGTGACAAAAATATTCTTGGCTTGGCAATGAAGGGTTCTGATTACGTCTTTCACCTTGCCGCACTTAAGCATGTTCCGGTTTGTGAAGAGAATTGCTGGGAAGCAGTACTAACCAATATCTACGGCACTCAGAATGTTGTCGAATGCGCCATGGCTAATAACGTAAAAACCGTTGTCGATATATCAACCGATAAAGCCGTTGACCCGTTTAATTTATACGGAGTAACCAAGGCCTGTGGTGAAAAGCTAATTATTAACTCAAATCAAAATTACATTTCAAATACCAAATTCGTTTGTATTCGGGGTGGTAATGTGATGGGAACCAACGGTAGCGTGTTGCCGCTTTTCAAACGACAAATTAAAGAAAATAACTCAATTACGATTACCGATCCGGAAATGACTCGATATTTAATGAGTACGCAGGAAGCAATCGGACTCGTTTTCCAAGCCGTAACCAATGCCATTGGCGGAGAAATATATGTTATGCGTATGCCTTCAACCAAGGTCGATAATATCGCTAAAGTAATGATCAACCTTTTTGGTAATAAAGACACTAAAAGAACCGACATCGGTATTAGACCAGGTGAAAAAATGCACGAGGTTCTGGTTTCCAAAAACGAAGCTCCCCGCACCAAGGTGTTCAATGATCAGTACTATGTCATCCTGCCTCAATTCCAATCTCAAGAATTGGATGAAAAATATAAAGAATTTCCTCAAGCCGATTTTGAAGAATTTAACTCATCCAATGCTCGTCATTTACCCGACGATGAGTTTACTCAAATATTAAAAGAGGAAGCATGGTTATGGACGGACGCAAAATCTTAATCACCGGCGCCTCAGGTTTTATCGGACAAGCGTTATGTCATCAGCTCAGCAATACTTCTACCGATGAAATCGTGCTATTTGATGGTGATTTGCTCGACATTGATGATGTCAAAAATTTTTTTACCAGCCACGGATCATTTGATCAGATCATTCATCTTGTTGGTACTTTCGGTGACGATCTAACTAAGCTCTATCGTCTTAACGTTGAAGCCCTTTACAATCTTATTTCCTGTGCCTTGACCCGAGGCCAGACTAAAATAATTTTTACATCGACAGGGGCAGTTTATGGCGATGCCAAGGATGCTCCTCTGGTAGAAACCGATCCGCTCGAGCCAAATACCGCCTATGGATTAAGTAAAAAATGGGCTGAAGATGTCATCTATTATTTCCACCAAATTCATGGCCTAAACTACACTATTCTTCGCTTTCCCAACGTTTATGGTCCCGGCTCAACCAAAGGCGTAATCTATAACTTTACCAGTAGCATTGAAAACAATCATTCTGTTACCCTTTTTGGCGATGGTGAGCAATCGCGCAATTTTCTCCACGTTGAAGATGCGGTCAGGGCCATTATTACCAGTCTCGATTATCCTAAAGATGGCGTTTTCAATATTTCAACCCCAAAAAGCTATTCTTTAAATTGCATTATCGACAAGCTCAAAGAGAAATATGAATTTACC
>Ga0265297_10005447_pt1 | contig 19427 bp, 14 predicted proteins | sample Munlanlwell13791_FD_192502 | JGI IMG/M metagenome (GOLD analysis project Ga0265297, IMG submission 192502) | Leachate microbial communities from a municipal landfill in Southern Ontario, Canada - Leachate well 137-91 | ecosystem: Engineered > Solid waste > Landfill > Unclassified | place...
GACATGGTTAGTGAATTGACTTTATATTATAACAAAGCGCGCCAAGCATCGATTACGGCCGAAATTGCCGAAATTAGTGCCGGTGCCAATGCTTTAAGCTAGGTCTGTCATTCCTGACTTGATCCTTTGGCAGAGTTGTCATTCCCGACCTGATCGGGAATCTATAAAATAATAATTTTAAAAATAAAAATATAATAATTCTGGATCCAAGCCTATGCGAGGATGACAGTTAAGAAAACGATATGAGCGAGGATAATAAAAAAATTGGTATTATCAAACAGGTCATCGGTGTGGTGGTTGATGTTTATTTTGCCGATGAATTACCGGAAATTTATAATGCCTTGGAAGTTAACATGCCAAATGGCAATAAATTAACTTTGGAGGTTGAACAACATACCGGTTCAAATTTGGTTCGAACAATTGCCATGGGTTCAACCGATGGACTTCGCCGCGGCGACAAAGCGATAAACACAGGCGCAGCTATTAGCGTGCCGGTTGGCAAAGAAACCCTGGGTCGTATTTTTAATGTTTTAGGTGAAACTGTAGATGGTGGAGAAGTTGTAAAAACTGCCAAAAAATATCCGATTCATCGCGCCGCTCCGAAGTTTACCGAACAATCCAATCAGACTGAAATTTTGGAAACAGGTATTAAAGTTATTGATTTGATTTGCCCGATTGTTAAAGGCGGTAAAGTAGGTATGTTCGGTGGTGCTGGTGTCGGTAAAACGGTTATTATTCAAGAACTTATTCATAACATTGCTTCAGAACACGGCGGTTATTCAGTTTTTGCCGGTGTTGGCGAAAGAACTCGTGAAGGTAATGATTTGTACCACGAATTTAAAGATAGTGGCGTTTTGGATAAAGTATCAATGGTTTTCGGTCAAATGAATGAACCACCAGGATCACGTGCTCGCGTAGCTTTGTCCGGTTTGTCGATTGCCGAATATTTCCGTGATGAACAAAATCAAGATGTGTTATTTTTTGTGGATAATATTTTTCGTTTTACCCAAGCCGGTTCCGAAGTGTCCGCTTTGCTTGGTCGTATGCCTTCAGCCGTTGGTTATCAACCGACGCTTGCAACTGAAATGGGAGAATTACAAGAACGTATTACTTCAACTAAAAATGGTTCCATTACTTCTATTCAAGCGGTTTATGTGCCGGCTGACGATTTGACTGACCCGGCTCCAGCTACAACTTTTGCTCACTTAGATTCGACTGTGGTTTTGTCCCGCGCTTTATCGGAACTTGCGCTTTATCCGGCGGTTGATCCTTTGGATTCATCTTCAATTATTTTGGATCCGAAAGTGGTGGGAGAAGAACACTATGCCGTAGCCCGTGGCGTGCAAAAAACTTTGCAGCGTTATAAAGAGTTGCAAGATATTATTGCGATTTTGGGTATGGAAGAATTATCCAGCGAAGATAAATTGATTGTGTCGCGCGCTCGCAAGATTCAAAGATTCTTATCCCAACCTAACTTCGTTGCGGAAACATTTACCGGCATTCCTGGAAAATATGTAAAACTTAGCGATACAATCCGCGGTTTTAAAGAAATTTTGGAAGGCAAACATGACGACAAATCTGAAGGTGATTTTTATATGAAAGGCGGTATTGAGGATGTTGTGTCTTCAGCTAAATAAATTGTATGTCTGATAATAAAACTATAAAATTTGAAATTGTTACCCCGGAAAGAACTGTTCTAAAAGAACAAGTCTTGCAGGCAACAGTGCCGACGCAAGAAGGTGAAATTACAATTTTACCGAATCATATTCCATTGGTATCAATTTTGCGTCCCGGCGTAATTGAAGTAAAAAATGCGGCCGGCGAAATCGAAGTTATTTCTTGCTCGGGTGGATTTATTGAAGTTTCAACCGATAAAATCGTTATTTTGGCTGATACGGCGGAACGAGCGGTAGAGCTTGATGAAGTGCGCATCGAAGAAGCTAAAGCTCGAGCGGAAGAAATAAAGAAAGATAAAAATATCGACGATGTGAAATTTGCCGAAGCCAATGCTTTGATTGAAATGCAATTAGCTCGAACTAAAGCGGTTCGTCGTTGGCGCAAATTAAAAAATTTATAGTTTGAAAAATATGAAATTTTTGAAATTGTTAAAAGTTGTTTTGTTTCCACCGCGCGTTACGGAAGGCGCGAAAAATTTTAAAGACTTTTCCGATGAAGAATTCGAAGCTGTAGGAAAAGATGTAAAAAAAATAGTGGCAGATTTGTATAATGGAAGATCTTTGCGCATTCGAGCTGTCGATGGCGGCTCAACTAATGCCGAAGAAATTGAATTGACCGCTCTGGGTAATGCTTATTATGATATTGATCGTTTTGGTTTGAGTTTTGTGGCCTCACCGCGACATGCTGACGTTTTAATGGTTAGCGGTCCGGTAACTAGAAATTTAGAAAGAGCCGTAAAAACCACTTATGAAGCAATGCCTCATCCTGGCATTGTGGTCGCTCTTGGCGACGGCGCTTGCACCGGCGGAATCTGGAAAGATTCTTATGCGGTTGTTGGTCCGGTAGAAGCTGTGATTCCGGTTGATGTTCGAATTCCGGGTGATCCGCCAACACCGACCGATGTTTTGTGTGGTTTATTGGCAGCACTTCGTATTAAAAAAGATAATAAATAATATTTATGGAAGTAAGTTTTATGGCTTTGAGTTTTTTGTCGACCTTTACGATTTTACTCGTGGCGGCGCTTTTTTCTTTATTTAAAAAAACATTTAAATTGGCATCATTTTTATTTATTTTATCCGGAATTTTCGGCGCTGTTTCCGGTGCAATTTATTTTATTAATTTTCCGGGTGCCAAAATTATTTTGACGCAATTTTCTTGGTTTTTTGGTTTTAGCCCAAGTATTAATTTTGTTTCGGCAATTTTCTTGACCCTGGTTAACGTTGTGTCGATTGCGGTCGGAGTTTATTCTTTACGTTATTTGGAAATTTATAAAAATACTTACAATCCATTATTAACTCAGTTTTTGATGATTTTATTTGTTTTTGGTATGCAATGCGTTTTGTTGGCTAATAATGTTTTTAGTTTTATGGTTTTTTGGGAATTGATGTCTATCAGTTCTTTTTTCTTGGTTTTGTCCGATAAAACTAAGGAATCTTTTAATGCCGCCTTTTTATATTTCATCATGACGCATTTGGGCGCGCTCTCAATTATGGGCGGTTTTTTAATTTTGGGCGGCGGTTCATTGAATTTAAATTTTTCCGATATTGCCAGCGCCAGCCGAAGTTTATCGCCTGCTTTGTTAGTGACTTCTTTTTGTTTATTGTTTTTTGGCTTTGGTTCCAAAGCCGGTTTGGTGCCTTTTCATGTTTGGTTGCCGGAAGCTCATCCGCAAGCCCCAAGTAATATTTCAGCCTTGATGTCGGGCTTAATGTTAAAGATCGCTGTTTATGGATTTTTATTAGTGGTTCTTAACTTTGCTAATTTGCCGATTTGGATTGCCTTGGTGGTGATGGCGCTTGGTTTGATTTCAGGATTAATTGGCGCTTTGTACGCCGCCGTCGAAACTGATATCAAAAGAGTTTTTGCTTATAGCAGTATTGAAAACATGGGCATTATTTTTTCGATTTTAGGTTTGGCGATTTTTACATCTTCTTATCATGGCGCGGTTTCTTTGGCGGCTTTTACTTTACCCTTAATTGTTTTTGCGGTTTTTCATGCTGTTAATCACGCCTTCTTTAAAACGGCTTTATTTCTTTCTAGCGGTTTAATAATGGGCCGTTTGCATTCGCGCAGTTTGGAAATTATGGGCGGCATCGCCAAAGCTTTGCCTTTATTTTCTTTCGCTTTTCTTTTGGCGATTTTAGGCGCTTTGCCTTTACCGCCATTTGGTACATTCTTTGGTGAATGGGGTTTTATTAAAACAATTATTTCTTTGCTTGGCCTAGTGGGAGACAAAAATGTTATTGCTTTATTAGTTGTTGTTATTTCAGTGATTGGACTTATCGGCGGCTTAGCGGCCTTTGCGATGATAAAAACTTTTGCTATTTCTATGTTGGGCCGATCACGCCAACATCATCATGAAATTACGCCGGAACGCGGCGATGCTTTAATGGTTTATCCGATTTTGTCATTAGCCGGCTTGGTTGTTGTTTGCGGTATTTTCGCCAAGTCATTAATCGCTTTTTTTAAAGGGCATATTGCGACTAACGATTTAGTTTTATCCGCTTTTGATATTTCTTCGGTTTATTTATTTGGAGCAATCACCTTCTTCGTTTTATTGGCTTATGGTATCGGTTGGTTTTTGGATCGCCAGAAAAAAGAAAGAATTTATCATACTTGGGATTGCGGTCAACCGATTGATGCCAGCATGGAATATACAGCGACAGCTTTTGCCGCACCGATTCGCTTTTTCTTTTCTAATTTAGCACAGCGCGACCGTATAATTTCTAGTGAGCCGATAGTTCCGGGTAATGAATGGATTAGACGTTATGAACATAAAATTATAATAAAATCAGTGCTAAAAAACAAAGTTTACAATCAGATTGCCGCTGTTATGGTTTTTTGTTCGGATAAAATAAAAACAATTCAAAATGGCAGAATCCAATATTATTTATTGGCGTTGTTTTGCACTTTAGTTGTTGTTTTAATTATTGCCTTATGATCATCAATCAAGTTATCGCTACAATTTTACAAACTATTTTAGTTTTGGCTTTGGCGCCTTTTGCTGTCGGTTTAGTTCGATTTTTGAAAGCGCGTTTGCAGGGCCGCCGCGGTCCGTCGCCATTTTTGCCATATTGGGCCTTGGCTACGATGTTCCGCAAAGAGATGGTAATTTCCGAATCGGCTTCTTGGGTTTTTCGCGCGGCGCCGTTTGTGGTTTTTGCTTCATCGCTCGCCTTGGTTTTTATGTTGCCCTTAGTTTACCGTTTTGGTATTTTTGGCGGAATTGCCGACTTCCTGGTAATTTCCGGAATTTTAATGCTCGGTTCAATATTTTTAGTTTTGGGCGGCATAGATTCGGCCAGCGCTTTTGGCGGTATGGGTTCAAGTCGAGAAATGACTTTGGCGGCGCTATCAGAATCTTCAGTTGTTTTAATTTTCGCAACCCTAAGTTTTATTAATGGATCTTTCAAAATCGATAATTTGTTCGGTGCGCAAAGTGTTTTTAGCCATCCATATTTATTATTGTCGATGTTTGCTTTTATTTTAATATCATTGGCCGAGAATGCACGATATCCGGTTGATAATCCTGCTACTCATTTGGAATTAACAATGGTTCACGAAGCAATGACTATCGAATATTCCGGCCGCTATTTGGCTTTATTGGAATATGCTTCAGCGCTTAAGTTAACAGCCTTTTTAATTTTAATCGCTAATTTTTTATTCCCGGCTTTAAGCAGCGAAGCGCTTGGTTTTGGTTCCGGCTTAATGGCGTTGGTATGGACAATTGCCAAGGTTGTGGTTCTTTGCGCCGCCTTAGCTTTGTTTGAAACGGTATTCGTGAAGATGAGATTCTATCGTATGAATGAATATTTGTCTTTAGCTTTTTTTGTGTCTTTGCTTGGTTTGGTTGTCACCTTGTCGGTGGTCGGTTTAAATTTTGATTACGCGACTATTTTGGCAGGTTTAACAATACTTTTTGTGGTTTTTTTATTCGGCCAAGTTCGTCTGAGCGCTATTTTGCGTTATTACGCTTTGTCATCTTTGGCGATTGCCGCCATTGCCTTTAATTTGTCGTTAATGTCGGATCGCGCCGAGGCTACTCATCTTTGGATTTTTGCGGCCATGACTATAATCATAAAGTCAATTTTTGTGCCTATTATAGTTCGCGCTGCTCAACGCCGTCAAAAATTTGTCGCTAATTTGCAATCGTTTTTGCGTCCGACTTCCAGTTATTTCTTGGCGATATTTTTGGCAGTGGCGATATTTTTTGCCATGCAACAAAGCGCGGTGGTAAATATTATCGGCTGGAATGTTATGATTTATGTGGCGGTAGTTTTATTGGTTTTAGGATTGGCTACCATGATTATTCATCGCAATATTTTCTCGCAGATTATGGGTTTGTTTGTAGTGGAAAATGGTATTACAATTTTCATTTTGGCCACCGTTAAATCTTTGCCATTATTATTGGAATTGGGAATTTTTGCCGTAGTAGCGATTAGTACTATTATTTTGTCAATTTTAAGTTCTCAGGTTAGGGAGCAATACAGTTCGACCGATACCGAGAATCTTCGTAATTTAATCGAATAAATATTATGAATTTTTTTATTATTGCTTTGGTATTTTCAGCGGCTTTAGTTTCTTTCGTTTTACCGCAGCCAAAAATCACCCGACGCATTGCCGGTATTTTCGCCGCTTTAAATTTTGGCGCAGTTTTATTTTTTGTTTGGCCATATTTGAGCGGTGCCCAAAAATCGTTTAATGGCGGCTGGTGGTTTATTGATGGTTTCTCGGCTTTGATGTTATTGTTGGTGGCTATGCTTTATTTGGCGGCGTCTTTAGTCAGTAATCGCTATATCAAACATGAGCGCGAAGAAGGCGCGATCAATGATAATAGAGTTAAGCTTTATTTTTCTTTGTTGCACTTATTTGCCTTGTCGATGTTTACGGTTTTGTTATCTAACAATACTTTGTTGCTTTGGATAGCTTTGGAAATGACAACTTTGTCTTCGGTCTTTTTGGTCGGTCTTTATAAGCGCAAGACTTCGGTTGAGGCTGCTTGGAAATATGCCATTATCTGTTCCACTGGTATCACTTTGGGCTTAATCGGTATTCTTTTATTGGGTTATGGATCCGGTTTTTCCGGTTCAGAAGCGTCAGCTATTTTTTCTCTAAGTGCTTTAGCGGAAAAAGCGGCTACCATTCCGGCGGCAATAGCCAAATTAGCCTTTGTTTTTATTTTTATCGGTTTTGGCGTTAAAGTTGGTTTAGCTCCGATGCATTCATGGCTGCCCGATGCTCACAGCGAAGCGCCGTCACCAATCTCAGCCTTTTTTTCTGGAATTTTGTTGAACGTGGCTTTGTATGCCATTATTCGTTTTCAAGTTTTAACCAATACGATTCTTGGTGATAATCACTGGACAATAAATTTCTTTTTGGTTTTTGGTACATTGTCTGTTCTCTTGCCGGTCTTCATGATGATAATACAGAAAAATTTTAAACGCTTATTGGCTTACTCCAGTATTGAGCATATGGGTTTGATTTTGTTGGCGTTGTCAGTGCCGCCATTAGGTATCATTGCGGCCATCATTCATATGATCGGACATACATTAATCAAATCTTCATTATTCTTTGGTGCCGGTGAAATTTTACTGACCTACAAAACCACCGCTATCGATAAAGTTAGAAATATTTTTAAAACTATTCCACGCACCGGCGTCTTGTTTGTTTTGGGTATTCTAGCGATTATCGGCTTGCCACCAACTGCTTTATTTGTCAGCGAATACACGATGTTTACTGCTTTGCTCCAAACTCACGTTTGGTTGGCGATAGTTATTTTTGCCGCTTTAAGCGCAATTGCTTTTGCTATGTTGCGCCTTACAATTATCATGACTTTGCCGAGCGATGCCGAGGCGCCAGTTGCGGGCGTTAAAGAAAAATGGAATGTGACTCACGTGGTGATGATTACAGAAATTGCTTTGGTGCTAGCCTTGTCGTTTTGGTTTACATCAGATTCCGGTTTGAATTTTATTAATGGTATCGCAAGTAATTTGTTTTAATTATAAATTTTATGAATACTATTGAAATTTTGAAAAAATATAAAGTTGAAAATATAACGGAGCGGGAGAATTTGGTGACAGCTATAATTAATAAAGATGATTTTGCGTCTATTGCAACATCTTTGGTTAATGAAGATGAATTGCCTTTGTCATCGCTTTATGCGACTGACGATCGCGGTATTAATGATACTTATGGCGTGCACGCTTTGTTCGCCAATGATGCCAGTCATGAATGGTTATTACTTTCAATTGAATTAGCGGCGACTGATCCGCGTTATACTTCTTTAACGGCGACAGTAATGGCGGCGCATTGGTATGAACGTTATTTGCACGATATGTTTGGAATTTTGCCGGAAGGTCATCCGGATTTACGTCGTTTAGTGAGTCATGAAAATGTTCCGGAAAATGTTTATCCTTTACGTAAAGATTTCACCTGGAATACCAAAATGGAGCATGCTAATGTTCCATATCCGATGGCGCACGTGAAAGGCGACGGTGTTTATGAAATTCCAGTCGGACCAATCCATGCCGGTATTATTGAGCCGGGCCATTTTCGTTTTAATGTTGCCGGAGAAAGAATTGTTACTTTGGAAGGAAAATTATTTTTTACTCATAAAGGCATAGAAAAATTATTAGAAGGGAAAACCCCGTTGGAAGCTTTGCCTTTCATAGAGCGTTTGTCCGGCGATATGGCCGCCGGCCATGCCACCGCTTATTGCCAAGCCGTGGAATCAATTGCTGCTTGTTCTGTGCCGCGTCGCGCCCAATTATTGCGCGCTTTAATGTTGGAATTGGAACGCATTACCATGCATATTCATGATTTGGCGAATATTGGCGGTATGGGTACAGGTTTTAGCTTTATCGCCGCCAACGGTTTTCGCATCAAGGAAAGATTGGTGCGTTTGTCGAATGATATTTTGGGCAATCGTTTTTGGCGCGGCTTGATCGTGCCGGGCGGTGTCGCGAAAGATTTGGGCACTGAACAATTGGCGAAAATTTTGCCGACACTTAAGGCTGCTCAAAAAGAAATGGCTAAAATTACAAAAATTGCTCTATCATCGGAAGGTTTTTTGGATCGTTTGCAAACTACCGGCGTTTTGCCGATCGCCGCAGCGAAAGCTTTTGGCGGTGTTGGTTTGCCGGTGCGCGCTTCCGGTTTTGATCGTGATGTGCGCCGTGATCACCCGAATGATATTTACAAAGAATTAGCCGTTAAAATTCAAACAAAAAATACCGGCGATGTTTATGCCCGTTATTTAACCAGAATAGATGAAATTGACGAATCGGTTCGCTTAATTGAAGATATTCTTAAAAAATTGGAAGATAACGACGATAAAAATATTATTAATGATTGCCAGGTTAAGGACGGTTTTGCTATTGGTGCGGTAGAGTCTTGGCGCGGAGAAATTGTTTGCGCACTGTATTGCAAGGACGGAAAAATTACTCGATGTTTCCCGCGCGATCCATCATTCTGTAATTGGGCTTTATTCGCGATTATTGGTCCGGGCAATATCGTTCCGGACTTTCCGCTTTGCAATAAATCCTTGGATTTAAGCTATTCCGGCACCGATATGTAGCCATTTAAGGCCAAAACTCATTGACAGAAAATTTTATTTATGATACAAATAGATATTATCTTATAATAATTGGACTTTGAAAACTTAATATTAACCAAGGTTAAACAAGGAGGTATTTATGGGCACAAGATCAGGAGGATCGGAAATTTCGGTACCGACGTTAATAAGCAGAATCAAGCAAATAAACAGGGAATATTCGGAAAATTTTTGTTTGCCAGATGCGCAAGCAGAAAGACGTTGGTTTTGCGAAGAATATCCGGTTGGTTTATTCTCATTCGGTTGCATGGACGGGAGAAATAATATTCCCAATGCTACAGAAATACCGTTGGGCGTAATGAAAAATTTTCATTTTGCCGGCGGGGAATGGCATTGGTGGAATAATGTCAGTACGGTCTTTTCCAAAGACATAGCGCGCCACGAAAAGAAACACAGAGCTAGTTTGGTTCTGGTCAGTTATCACTTTTCAAGGTCAGAAAAACATTTGGGTTGCGCTTGGTTTAATTATGATACTGATGCGGCCATTAAAGCTAATCTTAAATTTTTAAAAAAAATCGAGAGAGTTTATGGCGACAAACACAAGGTCGTTTTTCCGGTTCTGGTCGGTCTAGAAACCGATGAAGAATCATTAGTTATTCATGATTCCAATAACCACGAAAATGTTTTACGCGTGGCTGATCTGCAGGAGTATGATGAAAATTATTTAAAAACTACTTTGGTGCAGATGTTTGGTCTTATCGAGGCTAATACGATGAAAATGTTGTTGCGTTTGATAGCCGGCAATATTAATCATGTTGCTAAGATCCGCGCCTCACATCGCCCTGTAATTGATTTGGATCATCGTGAATGGATACTGGCTATCGGTAATGGCTTGGATTGGTTTCGTGCAACTAACCAAGCAATTATTATCGGAATGTATTCTTATAATCCGCAGGAGGCTATTAAAACCGCCGCCAGCGTTATTGAGAAAAATTTAAGAACCGGTCAAATTTCCAAAGAAGACGGTTTTGTCTTATTGGCTTCATCATCGTTTCATAGCGAATCAGGCTATGAAAAAACATCTGCTCGTGAAATTGCTTTGGAATATATGAGATTCGCCAAAGAAATTATCGCCCAGCATTACCCGCAATTATTGGAAATGATGCATCCCTTGGTAACTATCACAAATTTGGATGACAGAAAATTTATTGAGGTGAAAGATATAGACCTCGATTAAAATATCGTTTTAAAATATTTTAAACTCTACAAAAAAGTAGAGTTTTTTTATTGCCTGTTTTTTTATTTTATGATAAAATAATAACGTGTTTAAAAAGATTTATTTTTAGATATTTATGGATGAAGATGATATCGCCGAACGGTTGGCGGCGGATAGACAGACGGCCAGAAATATAAGTAATTCAAGAGGGGCGTCAACCGATGAAGCTGAAAATAAAAAAAACGATGCCAATCCCAATATGGTTAAAAAAGCATCGGGTGAAGTTTTAAAATTTTCTTGGGAAAATATCATAACCACTTTTGGTTTTTCCATTTTTTTAATAGATTTTTTTGTTTTTTTGCGCATGATTATGCCGGATATGATTTGCGCTTTGGGCGAAGAGTGGTTGCCGAAAGAAGCGGTGCAAGCTGATCCGGAAAAAGCCAAAACAGCCGTCAAGAAAATTGGCATGATTGAAAATATGGGTTGCGCTTGCGTTAATTTGGCCGTCTTGGCCATGATTTTAATCGCTATTCTTTTCGTCGTAGTTCTAGTCGCACCGCAATTGGTGGTTGGCACGGCGCTATATGCAGTATTTTCAAGTTTAATTAAATAAATGATGAAAAAAACATTTTCCAAAAAGAATTTAATTATTTTTTCCTCAACTCTTTTATTATCGTTGGTGATTTTTATTTTTGCCAAGCCGGTTCATGCCGGTGTGGGTGATGTGGTTGCTGAAATTATCGGTTGGATAATTTTAGCTTTGGTTAGTTTTGTCGGACAACTTTTGTCTTTGGTGATTTGGGTGTTGATAATGATTGCTCAATATAGCGGTTTTGGTACAGCGGCGCCGGTTGTTTATGGTTGGGCGATAGTGCGTGATGTTTGTAATATGTTTTTTATTCTTATTTTATTGATTATTGCCTTCGCGACAATTTTAAGAATAGAGAGCTATAGTTTTAAAAAGTTATTGCCAAAATTAATCATGATGGCAGTTTTGATAAATTTTTCTCGTTTGATTTGTAATATTTTTATTGATTTTACTCAGGTGATCATGTTGACTTTTGTTAACGGTTTCAAAGAAGTCGGCGGCGGTAATCTCACTGAGATGTTAGGAATTACCGATTTGTTAAATGTTAAATCCGATCCGGATGTTGAAGTTTCTTTTTGGAGTATTCTCGGCACATATTTATTAGCTTTAGTTTATGCGGTTGTGGCTTTGGTGGTGGTGTTCACAATGGTGGCGGTTTTAGCAATGCGCATGGTGATGCTTTGGATTTATATAGTATTGTCACCGGCCGCTTATTTATTAAGCGCTTTTCCGCAAGGACAATCTTATGCTTCCAGATGGTGGTCTGATTTTACCAAGAATTTATTGGTTGGTCCGATTCTAGCCTTTTTCATTTGGTTATCATTTGCTTCTTTGGGCGGAACTTCAACCGGCGACGGCAAGAATCCAGTTGATCAGGTTATGGAAAATAATGGCGCCGGCAAACCGGCGGCGCTTGGTTCTGCCGCTACGAGCGGCCCTTCTGTTGGTATTTCCACTGCCGGATCTCCGGACAATATGATAAAACTTATTATTTCCATCGGCATGCTTATCGGTGGTTTGCAGATTGCACAAGAAATGGGTGGGGCTGGCGGAAAGATGGCGGGTAAGGGTATGTCCGCTTTGCAGGGTCTTGGATCGGGTGTGTCTTCGAGAGTATCTGGTGCCGGTAAAAAAATATACGATTATGGCAAAGATAGAGCTAAAGAAATGGCTGGTGTAGTTGGCGGCGGCCTAAAAGTTGCCGGCGGCACAATGGATCGTTTTGCCGGAACTGGACTTGATCGTTTGGTAAGTAAATTGGGTGGTAAAAAACCTGCGGCCGGTGAAGAAGGTACTTTTGGCGGCAAGGGTGCATTTACTACTTCTTTGCAAGCTGTGAGAAATGCTCCGGGAAATATCAAAGAACAAGTTTCAGCTAGATTTAGTAGAAATAAAGCAATTGACCAATTCCGTCGTGAAGGTGGAGCGGAAACAAGATTCCAGGGTAAAAATTATAAAAAAGACGAAACTGGCTTCTACGAAACTAATGAAGCTGGTAATGCAGTGAACCAGATGAACTGGAAAAATATTGATGACAAAAAAGTCGGAGATTATAAGGTTAATTTTGGTGAAAAACAATATCAATATGATAAAAAGGCTGATTCTTATTATGAGGTGGACAAAGATACCGGCAAAAATAAACAGCGAAGAAATGAAGAAACTGGCGCAATGGAAAATATCGCTTTACAGCACAATGGCAAAGAACTTAAGAGTAATGAATTTGCTAGTTTTGCCGAGAACGTTGAAGGAGCTAGTGTGTCTTCTAAAGGAGCTGACGGCAAAGAAACCAAATATAAGTTTGATAAAACTGCCGGTGACTTTAGAAGCATTGATGCTACCGGCAAATTTGAAGTCGGCGCTACCGCTAAAGCTTTAAGCAGTGACAAGGATGCGGCAGTTGAAAAATCATATTTACGTTATAAAGATAAAGAAGGCAAGGCTGGTAATAAAGTTGGCGCGATGAGCGCTTTGGGCAAGTCTTGGCATGATGCTTATAAAACTTCATTTAGTGCTGCGGCTGCAACTCGTAATAAGGCTGAAGATGAAAAAGTATCCAAAGAACAACAAACAATTGCCAGTTCCGGTGCAAGCTCCGGTGATATGTTGCGCGATTTAAATAATGTTTCGACTTCGTCTGAAAAGAAAAAAGCTTTAGCGATGACTTTAGCTGTTAAAGATGGCTTTAAAACCAAAAAAGATGTTGACACAGCTCGTGCGGCGCTTGGCGGCAACAAAATATTGCAAGATAAATTTAATGATACGGTTGATAAAAATCAAGCACATTTGGCTTATGATTTTTCTTCGACGGCTGGTCGCGATGCATTTAAAAGTCATATTGACTCCGGTGCAATTGATGATACAAAACTAGATAATGTCGCTTACGAGGATCCGGCAATATTGTCGACCATAAAAGAATATCGTGGCAAAGATTATGGCCGTGTTATTGAAACCGCTTCCAAGCGCGATGCTAAGCATGAGAAATCGGTGGCTGTCGGCCAATTGGCTAGCAGAGCTTTTGATGAGAACGGCGAATTGGTTAAAGGCGATGCTGCAGCTAAGACCCACGCTAAAATTACCGGTGAAGTTTTCTCTTCATTTACCAATAATGACGCCAATAAGACTTTGAATGTTAGCAGTATGACCGAGTATTTGAAGAGCGCCAAGACTGAGGATTTAAATAAGATTGACTTTAAAAAATTCCAGCAAGGTTTGGATGGTTGCGCTCCGGAAATTAAAAAAATGATTGCTTCGGCGATGAATTATTCACAAATTAAGAATATGAGTAAATCCGGCAACAACCCGGATATGACCAGAGCGATGGCAAAATTAGTAAGTGAACACGGCAGCCCATCCGAGCAAGAACGCGTTCGTAGCGATAAAGATTTGGTTTCTTTGGCTGATTTAAAACAAGTTCCATTAACCAATTCAGACACTTTATCTAATGTCGGTAAAAAACCAAAAAAGAAAAATTCAGACACAGAGAATACAGAGAATAAAGAAGCCTAATACCGGTAAATCTTAGTCGCTTAAAATTCATTACTTGTTTAGAATTATATAACTATGAATGACTATCAAATAAAATTAGAAAAAATTCCAAAGAATATCCGAGCGATTTATTCGGCTATAAAAGGCGTGGATATAAATATAAAGCTTGGCGAGGAATATAAATTTTCTCCCGAGCAGCGCGACGCTTATTTGGATATTGTAGCGGATATATTTTTTAAGGAAATGAACCTTTCTTTTTTGCTTGGTAGGCTAAAAACAGAATTAGGCCTCGATGAAGAAACTGCAAAAAAATTAGCCAATGATATTGTGGGTTATCGCTTATTGCCGGCTGATTTTTGGTTTGATGGCGAAGCTAAAAAATATTTAATTGCCAATGGTGCCGATTCGGATTTTTACGATAAAGCGATGGTTGATTATTTGGCGGCGGTGGCAACCGAAGCTAAAGAATATGAGGCGGAAATGGCTGAAGAAGCGCCTTTTGAAATGCCACCGGTTAAAGAAGAACCGTTGCCGGTATTTGATCCGATACGCGAAAAACAAGATGCTGAATCTTTATTTAAAGAATCTTTGGTTTCGACATTAAGCATTGAAGAGCAGGATTTTTTAAGCCAATTCAACACAACGCTATTGAAATTGATTGTTGACGACAGTGCATTTAAAAAAAGTATTGAACAGGAATTATATAAAAATCAGGAAATCTTAACTTCTAATTCATTAATGATTGAAGGTGAGCAAGAGAAGGGCACGGTAGAAAATTGGTTGAAAAATTTTATCGCCCAAAATGGCAGCGATAGTTTTAGCAACATCGTTTTGGCAAAATATTTAACCGCCTCGGACGGCGCCAAATCTTTGAGTCCGGCAGAACGTAATTTGGTTAAAAAACTTTTAAAATTATATCGCAATTTGGTATTTTTTCCGGACAGTATGAAAGATATTCCTTTGGAGGATTGGGAATTATTTCCAATTGATCGCGATCACGTTGAAGAAGTTATTCATCCGGAAAAACTTAATACGCCGAATGCTATGCCAGTTATGGAAGCTACTAAAGAAACTCCAGAAGAAGATCTTGGTGAAGCTATTAAAGAAGTTGTTTCTACAACAGTTTCCGAGGTTCCTGAGATAAGTGTTGTTTCGGTTCCGGCCGCACCAGTCGGGAATATAGTTCCACCGGCAGAATTTGATGAAGCCACGGAAGCCGCCAAAAAAATATTGGAAGAATTGGAAAATGGAAATAAAAAAATAATGCCAAAAGAAGAAAGCCCGGAAATAAAATCTTTGCGTGCCTTGGCGGAAAAATACGAAGTTGGCAGTTTGGAACGTCGCGCGATTGAAGCTGAAATTAAGAAAAAAATTCAATAATCCTGGATCCGCCCTGGGCGGATGACAGATGAAAATAAAAATATGTTTGAATACTTGGAAAAATATAATAAATTATCAGATGATATAAAAAAACTGGTGACAACACCGGAAATATCTAAGATTATTGATGATTTAGAAAAAGAATATAATGTGGATTTGGCGATTACCGTGATGCGCGTGATGGTTAAGGAAATAAAAATTGATGAATTGCCAGTTCATTTATTTGCCGACCTTGGTCTCGGGCAGGATGCTGTTGAAAAATTGACAACTGCTTTGAAAGAAAAAGTATTTTTCAATGCCATGAGTTATTTAATGCCGGCACCAATTAAGGCTGAAGTTGAAACTCCCGAGATTGCAGTTGAAGTTCCTGAAGTTGTTGTTGAAATTCCTGAGGTTGCTGTTGAAGCGCCTAAAGCTCCGCTTGAAATTCCGGTTGAAGTTCCTGAAGTTGCGCCGGAAATTTTGCACGATGAAATTGTTCCAGAATCACGGCTTGATGATTATTCAAATAAAATTTACGAAACAATTGATAAGTTGGTGGAAGAATTTAAAATCAGCGGCAATAATTTAATAAGATTCAAAGACATTTTAAAATTATATTTGCGTGAAATTCGTTCTAGAATTGATACGCGCGCTTTTTTTGTAAAAGATATCGCTGATGGCGGTTTGGGTTTTGACCATTTTTCTGTTGACAGAATACTTAGCCGCGCCGATGCTTTAAAAAATGAGATTACCGCCGGATTTAAAAAAAATGATAAACCGAGTTTTTCAATATTGGACAAGATTAATGAGCTTAATAAACTTGGCGCCGATCGCGATGCCAGTTATGATTTGTCTAAACTTTTAGATGTTAAACATGAAATAAAAGGCGGACTTGATTTGAGCCATGAAATTGCGGCCCCGGATACCGAAGTGCCAAAAATGGAAATCGCGGCGCCAAATACTGAGGTCCCAAAAATGGAGATTGCGGCTCCGGCTCCAGTTCCGGTTATTGCTCCGACTCCAATCCCAGCTTCAATACCAGCTCCGGCTCAAAAAATAATCTTAACCCCAACGACAACTACAGCTCCAGTTAAAAGCCAGCCGATAAGTCTTAGTGCAGTTGATCCTAACGCTTTATTGGGAGAAAAAAAAGATGTGCCGGTCGCAAAAAAAGAGATTACTCCAATTAAGCCGGAAGTATCAGTAGTCGCGCCAAAACCGGAAGTTTTAGATAAACCGTTGGCGACGATCCGCACTGCGGTTGAGCCGAAAAATCAAGTTCCAAATCAACCTTTAAATCAGTCATTTTCCGGAAAAATAAAAGTTGAGGATATTAAAGCGGTGAAAATTATGAGCCCAATTGATGAATTACTGTATATGGATTTGGTTAATTTTAGACGTTTGGGAATTACCGTCAACGAAATAATGGAAAAAATTAAAAATCGAATTACTAATTTACAGATTGAAGATTATGAAAAAGGTTTAGCCGCATTGATGGCTTGGCGCCGCAGTCCGGTCAATAAGCTTTATTTAAAAATTATCGGCACTGCCACTTCGGAAGACAAAACAATTCCAATGGTGATCGAAGAATTAAAAAATCAAAAGCAAGATTATTTGAGCATGGACGAAATTGAGGGAATTATAATGTTGAACAATAAGCTAAGATTTTAAAATATGCAGCAATTTACAGTACCACAATTTATCGACGTGGAATCTAAAATTATCGGACCGTTAACGGTGCGCCAGTTTTTGATAATATTGGCGGCGGCTGCTTTTATTTTTATTTCCTATAAAATTTTTGATTTTGGTTTGTTTATTTTAGTCGGAATACTTATTTTTTTGTTAGCGGTGCTTTTTGCTTTTGTAAAAATAAATGGCCAGGCTTTTCATTTTTTCTTACTTAACATTGTCCGAACGATTCGCAAGCCTGGTGTTCGAATTTGGAATCACCATTTAACCACTTATGTCGAAAAAGAAAATCAAGAAATAAAATTTGAGAGTACTGAAATTAATAAAGATTTGAAAGAAGCGCAGTTGGCGGAGTTGTCTTTGGTAGTTGATACCAAGGGAAAATATCGCGGTGAAAATTCTGAAAATATAAATATCAAAAATCAATAATTTTTTTAAAATATGCCCAATCAAAATAAATTAGTGCGGAATAAAGTTACAGTTTCGACACAGCAATATTTGGATATCGCCGAAATTAAAGACGATACGATTGTACTGCGCGATGGAACATTGCGCGCGGTGTTGTCGGTTTCCAGTATAAATTTTGCATTAAAAAGTGAAGATGAACAGAACGCGGTTATTGCGGCGTATGTCAGTTTTTTGAATAATATCAATTCAATGTTGCAAGTAGTTATCCAGTCGCGCGAACTCGATATCCGCGGTTATATGAAATATTTGGCGGAGAAAGAAAAAAATCAAACTAACAAATTATTGAAAATGCAGACCGGCGAGTATATTGAATATATAAAGGAATTAACATCGATTGGCCGCATTATGAAAAAGAGTTTTTATGTGATTGTGCCTTATAGCCCAAGCTCTGATACGCACAAAGGATTTTTTTCCAGCTTAATGGAAACCTTAAAACCGGCGACTCTGTTGAAATTAAAAGAAGCGCGATTTTTAAAGTTTAAAGAATCTTTGACTCGCCGAGTTGATAGCGTGGTTGGCGGATTGTCATCAATGGGCGTGGAGGCTAAGCAATTGAATACACAAGAATTAATTGAATTATTTTATAAAACCTATAATCCTGAAGTTTCTAAGAATCAAAATTTGGTTGACTTGGAAAAATTAAGGGTGGAAGCCTAATCATTTTTTTAAAATCAATATGCTTAATTTTAAAATATCACAATTAGACGAAGACGCTAAGGCGGCCAAAAAACAGCCGGAGGTTTATACTGTCGGCGGTAAAGTGGTGGTGCAAAATCAGATCGAAGAAAGCGTTGAGTTAACCAAAGAAATAATCGAAGAAGAAATCGCTTATCGCAAAGGTACGCTTTCAGTGCGTGATTTGATTTCACCTTCCAGCATGAAAATAACTTCGACTTATATGATTTTGGGTCAGAAGTTTGCGCGAACTTTATTCGTGGTTAATTATCCGCGTTATATCAGTGTCGGTTGGTTCGCGCCGATAATCAATTTGAACAACGCTTTTGATGTGGCTATGTTTTTTTATCCGGTCAACAGCGCGGTTATTTTGAAGCAATTAAAAAATCGTGTCGGTAATATTGAAGCGCAGGTTGCCGCCGATTCGGAAAAAGGCCAGCCGCGTGATCCAATTCGTGAAACTGCTTTACGCGATATCGAATTTTTGCGCGACGCACTTACCCAGGGAACTGAGAAATTTTTTCAATTTGCTTTGTATGTTACGATTTATTCCGAAAAACTTGAAGATTTGGATCGCTTGTCGGATCAAGTGGAAGATATTTTCGGCTCACGCTTGGTGTTTTCCAAACGCGCTTTCTTTCAATCAGAACAAGGTTTCAATTCAACTTTGCCTTTGTGTAATGACGAATTGTATATAACTTTCAACATGAATTCTTCGCCGGCAGCTTCATCTTTTCCTTTTATTTCTTCGGAACTTACCAGTGATCGCGGTATTCTTTATGGTATCAATCGCCATAACAACAGTTTAATTTTATTTGATCGTTTTAGTTTGCCGAACGCCAACTCGGTGGTTTTTGCCACTTCCGGCGCCGGTAAAAGTTATTGTATAAAATTGGAAGTACTGCGTTCTCTAATGATGGGCACCGATGTTATCGTTATCGATCCGGAATATGAATATAAACATTTATCGGAAGCGGTTGGTGGAACTTATATTAATATTTCTTTGTCGAGCGAAAATAAAATTAATCCTTTCGATTTGCCGCGTTCGGTCGGTGGTGAAGCCAAGCCAAAAGATATTATTCGAAGCGCAGTTATAACTCTAAAAGGTTTGGTGCGTTTGATGGTCGGTAATCTTAGCAACGAAGAAGATTCTATAGTTGATCGCGCTTTGCTCGAAACTTATGCCAAAAAAGATATTACGCCCGATTCGG
>Ga0265297_10005448_pt1 | contig 19420 bp, 12 predicted proteins | sample Munlanlwell13791_FD_192502 | JGI IMG/M metagenome (GOLD analysis project Ga0265297, IMG submission 192502) | Leachate microbial communities from a municipal landfill in Southern Ontario, Canada - Leachate well 137-91 | ecosystem: Engineered > Solid waste > Landfill > Unclassified | place...
CTGATCTTTGCAGGGGGATTGAACGTAATTACGCTGTTGGTGTTTTTTCACTTATTCGCTAAATGAGGTAATAAAAACTATGCTCATAATCGAATTGATCGCCATTCAGATGCTCGTTTTTCTCGTCATTTTTTTCACCATGAGACATCTGATGTATAAAAACACCATGAGCGCCGTCAATCATCTCAAAGTAGCGGACGAAGAGAACGAAAAAAAACTCAAAGAGCTGCGTAAAAATATCAGCGAAGCAGAGGAAACATATCAGAAACGCCTGGCCGAAGTGTCCGAAGAGGTTCAGAAACAAAGAGAAGCGGCAAACCAGATGATGGATACGGAAAAAGAAAAGATACTGTCAAAAGCCAAGTTGGAGGCTAACGCCCTTATAGAAACAGCCAAGGGCCGGGTCCAAAGGATGGCCCGTGAAGAGGAAGAGGTCGTCCGGAATCGAGCCCTTTCATTAGCTGGGAAAGCGATCTGTCGTCTATTGAGCGAAGAGACACATACGGTGTTCCATGAGCAGATCGTCGAAGAACTGCTCAAGGAGGTTGAAACAATGGACGTAACAGGGATCAATGTGCTTGAAAAAAACGTGAAAGTAATCAGCCGCTACCCATTGCTCCCTCATCAGAAAATCCGCCTCAATGAAACCCTCGAAAAGAAACTGGGCCCGGACATTGAAATTCAGGAAACCATCAGAGAAGAAATGGCCGGCGGCTTGATCTTGACTGCGGGAAGCTTGGTGATTGACGGCAGCCTCGAGGGTCGCTTGAAAAATTTGATCCAAAAAATGGAGGCGACTTCGGAATGAGAAGAAGGGATTATATATGGCCGTCCTGATCGAGGCCAAAAAGGAACTCAAGTTCAACCTGGAACTTGTTCAGTTGGTGGAAGTGTTGAAAGAGATAGCGGCCAACCAATTTCAGGCTCAACTGCGTAAAAAGGAACGTTTCGAACGATTCCTGGCCTCTTTTCAAGGTTTTTTCAAAATGGTGGACTTGGTCACAAAGGAACATCCTCTAGTGTGCAGCTTATCGGAGACGACGGGTGTGGTCATGGTCACTTCGGACGAAGGCTTCATGGGCGGTTTGAATACCGTGGTGATCGAGACGGCTCTAAACCAGGTTAAGGAGAAGCCTCATGAATTAATCGTGATCGGCAGCCGTGGGGCCGACTATTTAAACGATGCCGGGAAAAAACATGTTTCTTTTCCCGGTGTAATTTCAGAGAACAGGTATGAACAAGCCGTCCAACTCAAGAATTTTCTCGTTGAAAATGTGCTCAAAAAAAAATTTGGGGATGTCTTGCTGGTCTATCCCCGTCCTATCTCCTTTACGGTCTTGAAGCCGGAGGTTGTTTTTCTCCTTCCGTGCGCGCAACTTTTTCAAAGGGGAAACGAAGAACTCTTGTCCAGCAAGCAAAAAGTCATCCTGGAATCATCGATTCCAGATATTGCGGAATACCTGGTGGAGATGTGGCTGATCTATAAACTTTGCGAGATATTTGAAGACAGCAAGCTGGCGGAATTGGCCGCCAGGGCGCAACATCTGGAGCAAAGTTACGATACGCTTTCGCAAAAAGGAAAAGTGCTGCGATATCGTTACTTTCGAAGTCGGCGTGAATTTGTAGATAAAGGCATGAGGGAAACATTCGCGTCGGCCTTGCTAAGGAGAAGAACCGGTGGCTCATGAAAATTCTAAAAAACAGGGGGTGGTCATTGGCGTTGAGGGGCCCGTGGTGGACGTCAAGTTCGAATCGATCGCCGATGTGCCCAATTTCCGTGATGCCTTGAAGGTGCAAACGTTTGACGGCCGGGATGTGACGTTGGAGGTCGCGGAACACCTGGAGGGAAATATAGCGCGTTGCATCGCATTGGCAAACACGCTCAACGTGCAACGTAACGCCGTTGCATATCCGCAAGGCGGAGCCGTCAGGGTTCCGGTGGGGCCTTCCCTGTTCGGACGCATAGTGAATGTCTATGGTGAGCCCATCGACCTAGGGGCTCCTATCGTGTCCGATGAATACCGCTACATTCACAAGGATGTCTCCCATCTTTCCATCGATATCGACAGGATCATGGCGAGCAAGCTTGAATTGATGGAAACAGGAATCAAGATCATGGACCTTCTCTTCCCAATGGTGAAGGGAAGCAAAAATGGGATATTGGGTGGGGCGGCCCTAGGCAAAAGTATACTCACTCTGGAATTGATCCACAATGTGACTCGTATCCACAAGGGGGCCTGTGTTTTCACCGGCGTGGGAGAACGTATCCGCGAAGGCAATGAACTATACCATGAATTTAAAAAGGAAGGGATATTAGACCGCGTCATGATGGTCTTCGGCCAGATGAATGAGCCTCCTGGAGCCCGTTTTGAGGTGGTGAATACCGGAATTACCATGGCGGAATGGCTGCAAGAGCAAAACGAGGACGTCCTATTTTTTATGGATAACGTCTATCGTTTTATACAGGCCGGGGCGGAGATCTCCACATTGCTTGGCCACGTCCCCTCCGAAACGGGATATCAACCGACGCTGGCCTCTGAAATGAGCGAATTTCAGGAAAGAATCCGCGCCGCCGATGGCGGCGGCTCCATCACAGCCGTCGAAGCCGTCTACGTCCCGGCGGACGATCTCACCGATCCCGCCGTCGTAACGATATTCAGCCACCTCGATTCCATTATGGTCTTGTCACGCGAAATGATCCAGATGGGGTTATACCCGGCCATCGATCCGCTGCTGTCGTCCTGCGCCAACCTGGATCCTCTCATAGTGGGTCAAAGACATTTTGATGTGGCGCAAGAAGTGCTCAGGATCTTCTCAAAATATGAAGAGTTGAGGCGAATTGTCGCCGTCATTGGAGTCGAGGAGCTTTCTCAAACAGATAGGACCCTATACGAACGCGCCCTGAAATTGAAAAATTTTCTGACACAACCATTTTTTGTCGCCGTGGCCCACACCGGTAAAAATGGCGAGTACGTTTCCATGGAGGAGACCCTCAGCGGCTGTGAAAAAATCATCTCTGGGGAATATGACAAGGTAGACACAAGCTCTCTTTATATGATAGGAAAACTGACATGAAACTGCGCATAGGAGAAATCCTGGTTCAAAAAGGACTGGTTGCCAGCTCCGATATCCAGTCAGCGCTGGAGGAGCAGAGCAAGACAGGGAAACCGCTCGGCGAGATCCTTGTGCAGCGTAATCTGATATCTGAAAAGGACCTATTGTTATCCCTGGGAGAACAGCTTCAAATCGATTATATCGATTTAAAAAAAACGAAGATCAATTCAGAGGCGATCGAAGCTGTTCCGGTAAAACTTGTAACCCATTACAACATCATGCCTGTGGAGATCAATGACGGCGGGGTTCTTACGATCGCGGTCAACGATCCCTTCAATCCTTGGCCTTTGGATGATATCCAGGTCAACCTGGGGTACTCTTCCCGGATCGTACTGGCCTGCCGTCAGGATATCCGTGACGCCATTCGGCGTCACTACGGCGTTGGAGCGGACACCGTCGAGCGGCTCCTGAAACTCGAGGAAGAATCCCTGTCCGGTGATGAGACAACGCTTGTGGACGAATCGACGGAAATCCTCTCGGAAAATGAAGAACACGGAGCACAGGACGTCACCGTCGTACGGCTGGTAGAGCAGATATTGCAAGAGGCCGTTAGAAGAAACGCGACCGACATCCATATTGAAAGAGGGCGCGAATCCCTCGCAGTAAGATACCGTGTAGACGGTTTGCTGGCCGATGCGCAACTTCCCGAGGAAATTCGATATCTGGCGCCTGCGATCTGCTCCCGCATCAAAATCATGTCAGGTATGGACATAGTTGAAAAAAGACTTCCCCAGGACGGACGAAGCAACATGAAGATCGATTCGAATGAATTTGATCTGAGGGTATCGATACTGCCTTCCCGTCACGGTGAAGACATCGCCATTCGGCTCCTCCCGGTGAAGAGATTATTTCGAATGGAAGATCAGGGTATGAAGCCGGAACATATGGAGATCTTCAAAAAACTGATCCAAGCGCCTCATGGAATTTTGTTTGTAACCGGCCCCACCGGCAGCGGGAAAAGCACCACCCTCTACACTATGCTTTCGCAGATCAATTCAAGGAATCGAAAAACCATAACCGTTGAAGATCCGATCGAATATGAAATCCCCGGCATCACACAAATACAAGCCAACACGGCCATCAACTTCACTTTTGCACGTATCTTGAGAAATATTTTAAGACACGATCCGGACGTCATCATGATCGGAGAAGTGCGTGACGCCGAAACGGCGGAGATAGCAATCCAAACGGCCCTGACCGGTCATCTCGTTTTTTCAACTCTTCATACCAACGATGCGGCGACCGGCGTCACCCGTTTGATAGACATGGGGATCGAACCGTTTTTGATCAGCTCTTCCGTACTGGCCTTTGTGGCCCAACGTCTTGTTCGCTTGATCTGCCCGAAATGCAAAACAGAGGTTGAACACGATAAATTTGAATACTGGAAGAAAAGACTGGAGGGAAAGATCAAAACGCCCCCTCAAAAACTCCTGGTTGGAAAAGGCTGTGAAGCTTGCAATTTTACTGGATACCTCGGCAGAACGGCTCTATATGAAATACTCATCATTGACGAAGAAATCCGGAAACGTATTCTCAATAAGGCCACCGTCGAAGAAATCAAGAACACAGCGATACGCCAGGGGATGTCAACCCTGTGGGACGATGGTTGCGAGAAGGTTGCCGACGGTTTAACAACTTACGAAGAGGTGATCAGGGTGATTGGTTAACCTCAGAGGGATAGGCAGACGATCCATGCCGACATTTGTCTACAAGGCCAGAAAAGGGCCTCACGAATTAGTTGAGGGAAAACTGGACAGCCCCGATAAGAGTCGGGCAATCCGGGCATTGGATGGCCTTGGGCTCGTCCCGATTTCCATATACTCAGAACAAGAGCTGCCGGGAAAAACGGCGCAAAGGCCCCTTTCCACAAGGGGGGTCCGAAAACAGTACGTCAACAATTTCATTCGAAGTCTTGCAAACCTGGTCAAAGGAAATGTGCCGATCCTCAAGGCTTTAAATCTTCTGGAAAAACAATTTCCTGCGGGGATGAAGGAAATAGTGTCCGATCTGGCTAATGCAGTAAGGCAAGGGGCCTCCCTCTCACAGGCTATGGAGAGATATCCCAACGTCTTTCCCAGATTCCTAATCGGGATGGTTCGCAGCGGAGAATCGGCAGGGCTCCTGGGAGAGATGCTCGAAAAAACGGCCGACAACGAGGAGAGATCGGAAGATATGCGCCGCAAGATCCGGGGCGCCATGGCCTATCCGCTTTTTGTCCTGGGACTAGGGTTCGTCACCATTTTCGTCCTCCTCGCCTACTTTATGCCCCGCTTGATGGAGGCCTTCTATTCGAACCAGCAGAAGCTCCCTTGGCCGACCGAGATGACTCTTTCAATAGGTCGGCTTCTTTCTGAAAATTGGTATTGGATCCTGGGGCTCGTTGTTTTGCTCTTCGCCTTCGCCCATCGGAGGGGAAAAACTCACGGTCTGTGGGATCCGATCATGCTCAAATTCCCCTTCATCCGCTCCTTGGTGTTGAAGAGCTCCATCGCAAGCTTTAGTCGAACACTCGGGTTGCTGGTGGCCCATGGCGTCCCAGTGGCTAAAGGAGTTTCATTGGCGGCTGAGACGGTTTCCAACCGAGTTATGAAAGACCGCCTCAAGGCGGTCGAAGATAAACTGGTCAAACGCGGTTTCTCGCTGGGGAACGCCTTACGCGAAGTCCCTGACTTCCCACCGATGACCGTGATGATGGTCGCCGTCGGAGAAGAAAGCGGAAACATTGCCACAACCCTGAACCATGTCGCCGGTCAGTATGAAAAGGAGGTTGAGACATGGCTAAGGACGTCTACAACGCTGATCGAACCGGTGATGATTCTTCTGGTCGGTGGGATCATTGGGTTCATCGTCTTCTCAATGCTGATGCCTATCTTCCAAATGGACGTCTTAATGGAGTGATAATTATGAAAACAAAAAACAAAACAAACGGTTTTACACTGATCGAAATCCTGCTGGTCGTAGCCATCATCGGAGCCTTGGCGGCGATGGTGGTCCCTAGATTGACCGGCCGTTCGGAGAAAGCCAAAGTGGCTACGGCCAAGGCCGATATTCGGGCGAACATAGCGACTGCCCTCAAGATGTATGAGATTGATACAGGGGCCTTGCCGACCACCGAAGAAGGCTTAGCAGCGCTTCAAAAATCGACGGCCAGCACCGCCACCACTTGGAGTGGACCCTATATCGAGAGGATACCGAACGACCCGTGGGGGCGCCTCTATCAATACAAATGTCCCGGGGTCAAGAGCCCAAACGGCTATGATCTCTTCTCTTTAGGACGCGATGGAGTGGAGAGCGGCGATGACGTCGGAAACTGGGAATGACCGGAGGAACCCCCTCTGGGATAAACGGGGATTCACACTGGTTGAAGTTATCTTGAGCGTTTCGATCCTGGCGATCTGCATAGCAGGCGTCTTAGGAGGGTATAGGAATATCTTCGGCGCTTACGGAAAGGCGCGTCTTTCGATGGCGGGTTTGAACCTCTTGGAAGAAAAGATGGGAGAACAAGAGATCGATATCCGAGGCGGGTCGTTAGCGAATGGTTACCTCAGTGGAAAAGAGGGAGATTGGAATTGGTCCGTGCAGACGTCAAAATCTGCTCAGAGGGAATGGTATGAGGTTAAAGGAGAAGTCTGGGGAGAGAAAAGGACGGGGGTCATCACTCTTTACAGATATGTTCGGCGCGATGAAGACTAGAAGCGCTTTTACGCTCGTGGAGCTTTTGATTGTCCTGTCGCTGCTGACTGCAATTTCTTTGGCTGTTTACGGTGGAGTGGCGGCCGGCGTCCGAATTTGGAAGTCTATCGATGCGTCGATAAATGAAATAGATTTTATAATGGGCTGGAAGAGGTTCCAAAAGGATATGGTCAACCATCTTTCTTTTCATGGAATCGAATTCTATGGGACCCCTGACGAATTTTCCTTTCCAGGACTGGTTACGGTGAAGGACTCGGAGGGATTAACCCATCAAGAGATCGGAAGGATTCGATATCGTTTTTACGAATCCAACCGAAACCTTTGTCGGGAGACAATCACTTACCCAAATCTGATCCAGGGATTGGGGTCAGAATCGTGGGCAGGTTGCCAACCCGTGATTTCCTCCGTGAAGGATGTCACCATCAAATATTACGGCAAGGAAGATGGGCCGGCAAGCCTTGGGAGTTGGAGATCGGCATGGCAGATGGAAAGTGCTCCCATAGCTGTCCGCCTTCTAATCACCCTTGAAGGCACTGGGGAAAAAAGTGAGATTGCAAAACAACGTACAGCAACCCTCCCGTAATGAGGGGGGGTCGGTCATGGTCTTGACCCTGTGGGCCGTTGTGTTTCTGGCCCTTCTTGCCGTTGCGATCGCAAAGCAGGTCCAGGCTCATTTGAATATTGTCTCCGATTTTAAATCGGACGTTCGTTCACGGAGCTTCGGGATGCGCGCTTTGGCTGAGGTTTTGGATTTTATCCAGAATGACGTTGTTAATTCCTACGACTCGTTTCATGAGAGTTGGGCCAATGATGACAAACGCTTTAAAGATATATCTTTCGCTGGTGGGACTTTCAGCATTGTTTTCGAACGGGTGAACCCCATGACCGGAGCCGTAGAAAAAGGGTATGGATTGACCGATGAGGGGGGTAAAATTAATCTCAATCGGGCGCCGGTTTATGTTCTCTCCTCTCTTTTTAATGCCGCGGGAATGACTGCAGTACAAGCCGACGACTTTGCAAATTTTATCGTCGATTGGAGAGACACAAACACCGTTGCAGAGAGGGGGGGACCAGAAGCTTGCGCCGCGCTGGCGGCCCCCCACTTCTGTAAGAACGCTGATTTCGAGGCGCTGGAAGAACTGTGGTGGATGCCCGGCATGACCGCCGCTATTTACAACTTCGTCCGGTCAGAACTGGCCCTGTACGGGACAGGAGTCATAAACGCCAACACAGCAACATCTTTAGCCCTCCGCTCCCTGGGCCTCAGCTCGACCGGCGCTGAAAGGATCATATCGTGGCGATCGGAACCTGGACATTTTTTTGAAAATCCGTCGGCCATCATTGCGCTGGCGGCAGAAACGGGGATATCGGAAGAGGACCGAGTTAAACTCGGGGCAGCAGTCGCCGCAGGCCTGGTAGGAACAACCTCGGATGTCTACCGGGCACAAGCGGAGGCAGAATTCAAGCACGGTCCTCGGAAGGTAGCGGAGTTTGTCATTGATCGCGCTGGAAAAGTGAAATGGTGGAGAGAATGACTTTAAAACTTCTATTTACCAGGTTCTTGCATCGTATTCGCTACGGCCGTGTGGCGTCGGTCGTCGTGGAGATCGGGACTGATCTGCTCAAGATCTACCAGACACGTGAAGGGGACGGTCGTGTCCGGCACCAAATGCTGAAAATGGTTCGAATCGCCGATCTGCAACGGCCGCTTTCTGTAGAGACCGCCCTCCTCTTCCAATCTTTAGGGATTCAGACCCAGCAGGTGACCACTTACTTGCCGCGCAAATTGGTGACCACACAATTTTTGGAGGTCCCATCCACGGATGCGCTTGAGTTGAAAGAAATGATGCGGCTACAAGGGATCAAACAGACCCCCTATTCCCCGGATGAGGTGTCGCTATCCTACTCCGTAGTGGGAAGCCGGCTGGATGGAATGAGCGATGTCTTCCTGGTTTACTGCCAAAGAAAGTTCGTGGATGAACGGATACAGCTTTTGGAGCAGTCTGGTTTTAAGGTGCAGCGGATCGGCATCAGCACCGAAGGGGTGGTAGACTGGTATGTTGCCCATCAGCTTGAAAGCGGCCTCGACGTTCCCAAGGACCTCGTTGTTTTGATCGACCAGGATTTGAGCTCTTCCGATATCGTCTTCTGCCGGAACGGCAAACTAATTTATTCGAAGAACATTCTCATCGGAACTCAATCGATGACATCGGAGTTCGAGCATTTTTGCGATGCGGCAGCGAAGGCCATTGAGTTTGCCACGGAAGAAGCAAAGCTCGAACCGCTGAAAAAAGGAGCGCTCATTACACCCTTGAAGGATGGCCATCTCCTTCGGCAAGCGCTCGCATCCAGACTGCAAATCCCCATTGAGTTTTATAACCCCGCACAGGAGCGGGACCTCCCCTCGGATTCCCCGGCTCACATGGGTTCTATAACCCCGCTGCTGGGTTTCGGGCAGCCGAAAGCGGATTTTATCTTTAATATGATACCAGAGGATTTAAAACTGAGCATCACTCTGGAAAAAAGAAACCGTCAAATGGTAGTAACCGCCCTTTTGTCGCTCGTCTTGCTCGCACTGGTAAGCCTTTTGGTAGCGAGTCAATTTTACAAAAAGAGAGCATACTTGGAGACGCTCGATAAAGAGATCGGGAAAACCAAGGAGTATGCGGAAGGCATTGAGAATAAATTGGCCCGGACCCGCCTGATAGAAAAAGTTCAGAACCCCAAGGCCTCTTTTCTTTATTATCTAAGCAAAATATCCGACGCTCTCGCGCCTGGGGTTTATTTCAGCTCCATTGATTTTACGTCAGGCGACCGAATCACTTTGAAAGGATACGCCGGGCAAATGTCTGAAGCGTTTGATTTTGCAAAGACGCTTGAGGAGCTCAAGATATTCAAAGGGGTAAAATCCAACCGCGTCAGCAAGAAAAAGGAGGAGGACAAGGTGGTGGCTGAATTTGAAATCGACTGCCTGCTCTGAAAACTAAAAAAATATGCTCTCTAAACTCAAAATTTTTACATGGTTTAGTCATCTCTCCACCCGCGAGCGAAGGATACTCCAGTTGGCTGCTGGTTTCATTCTGCTTTTGCTGATTGACAAGGCAGTGTTCACTCGGGTTTGGGAAATGTACAGCTCGATGGAGGCGCGGATCACCGAAGAGGAAGGAATGTATATCCGAAACCTCGTCAACTTAAAGAGAAAAGAGATCGTCGAATCGGACTATGCAAAATGCAGCTCTTTAATACGGCCTGCGGGCAGCGACGAAGAAGAAAACGCCAGCCTCTTGAGCGAGGTGGAACAGCTGGCCAGGTCGAACCAAACGGTTTTAGTGGACATGAAGCCTCGTGAGGTGAAGACCCATCAATTTCACAAGGAATATGCTGCGGATATGGATGCCGAGGCGGAAATGGAGAATCTGATCAAATTCATCTATTCCATCGAACAATCGCCTCAGTTGATGAAAATAACGAGCGCCAAGATTACCCTCAAGGAGGCTGAGTCCACCTTCGTCAGGGCAAGACTTACTGCAACAAAGACCATCTTTTTGAAAGAACCATGAAAAAGATACGTGTCGCCTTTTTTCTAATTCTATTGTGTGCTTTCGCATCCTCGGCATTTTCCAGCCAGCCGGGATCATTTCCCGACCCGGAGGGGTTGGAGGATGAGATCCGCTTTTGGAGAGCTATCTTCGGCACCTATGGAAGCAACCAAATAATTTTCTACGACGAGCGGCACCTGAACGTTATCTATGAGGTAAACGATTTTAGAGGACTGGCGGCGCGACAAGATCTGACACAAGAGGTCAAACAGCAGATCCGCAAAAAGGAGATAAGCAGGACGATAAATAAAATCATCGCATCGCTGAATCGTCTTGAGCGCGGAGAACCTGACGATGCATTGACGGATGAAGAACGATACTATCAGAAATTGTTCGACGGCATCGAAGGACCGAACAAATTTCAAAATGCCATCGCTCGTATCCGAGCGCAACCGGGGCAAAAGGACCGCCTGCGGAAAGCTATCGAAAAGTCGGTTGCTTGGATGGGGGATATCGAGTCGATTTTTGAGAGCAACGGCATTCCAAAGGAATTGACCGCCCTGATGTTCATCGAGTCCATGTTTAACCCGATGGCTCTCTCTAACGTTGGGGCTTCGGGGGTCTGGCAGTTCATGCCTGAAACGGGTCGATCCTATGTTTCTATCAACAACTTCTGGGATGACCGAAACGACATACTTAATGCGTCGGTCGGCGCCGCACGTTTTCTCAAGGATTTATACGCTCAAACGGGGGATTGGGCCCTAGCCGTCAACTCTTATCACTCCGGGTTAGGAAGGATCCTCAATGCGGTAAAGACGCTGGGGACAAGGGATATCGCAACCATCATCCATAATTTTCAGGATCCCGCTTACGCTTATTATTCCAGAAATTACGTTCCCGAATTTTATGCCATGGTCAGTCTTCTCAAAAATAAAGACGCTTACTTCGGCACCATCTCCGATAAGGATGATCGTCAGTACGACATCGTTAAAACATCCTCGTTTATATCCCTGCCCAAAATCACCGCTCGCTTCGGCATCAGCATGGATGTTTTACGTAAGTTAAACACGGCTCTCAAAGATGGGGTCATCAGCGGACAGCTGCCTCTTCCACCACACTATCCCCTAAGAGTTCCCAAAGGGACCGGCTATTATATTGCGGCTACTTTTGGTTCTTTAGAACCGGCAATCGACGAGTAAAAAATAAAAGAGACCTTCGTGTACTTTTCATTTTTTCTCTGACACCTCTTCACATGTCGCCGTACGGTCAGCTTTGATCTGGATCCACCAAATAATGTAAAAGAGGAAACTGATAAATCCTAAGAAGCCTATTATTACGAAGATCAGTCTCCATACCATCGTTTTGTCGGGCGCATCCGATTTGAACCAGCTTTCGGTAATATTTTTCAAGCCTGTCTTGCTTGATTTCTCGGAGATTTTCTCTTGGCTTTCCTTTTTTTCCGTCTGGGATTCCATACCCAGGCTCTCCGATGTGGTCTCCGGGGCGACGGTATTGATGACATTCATTCTTGCCAATGAAGTCACCTGCTCCGTCATCTGGGATAGGAGACTTAAATTCTCTATGTAGGCCTCGAGCTTGCTTTCGATCGGCTGGCCCTCGATTTTTGCCGCACTTTCGGCGATCTGATTTGCCAGTTCATCTATTTGCTTCTGCAGTTGCACCGCCGATTTTTCAAACTGCGTCCCTTCCAGACCTTGGGCTAAGCCGGCCGCTTTTATCTCCAGGTCCTGGATCTTTTCGGGTTCGATGCGCCATAGATCCCTCAAAACGATTTTATAGATCTTGGTCTCACCCGGCTCAAGCGCCACGGCATCTTTATGCAGATAGAGGGTGCCTCGATCGGGATCGTTGCGAACCTCAAGATCTTCGGAGTTGATCACGTCTTTCTTTTTGACCTCTCTCGGAAGATAATAGCTAACGGGCAACAGGGCCTTTTCTGTGTCCGACGGATTCTTTACAAGCACCTTGAGAGTGATTACCTTTATCTTATCAACAGGGAGGCCTTTCCCTGCCGCCTCATCTTCTGCCGCTTCGATCATGTCTTTATCCATCGGTATCTTGTCCGACGATAGCTTTTCCAGGAAGCGGATATTCTTCTTGGCCTCGCTCAAAATGGCCAGATTCTCGCGATAGATATCGATATGTCTTGCAGGGTTCACGAGCTCCTCTTGGCTCGTCAGGATACGATCCAAACTGGACTGGACACCGTCTCCGATCTGTTTCGCCGTATCCGCGTAACTCGAAGTGCTAAGCACCTTGAGAAGCGACGGCAAATAACCCTTATGGAACTGTATGTCCTTCGTCGGTATCCGCCAGACATCATTCATGCGGATATGTACCTTCTTCTCTTCTCCGGGTCTGAGCGGTATCTGACCGACGACCTTGTAAAGCCTCTGTTCCGTATCATACACAACGCTTAAGCCCTCGCTTAATTCGATGACGTCCTCTTTGCCGGCTTCGTGAGGGAGCGGCAGCTCCACCGGAACCTTCTGTTTCTCATTTTCAGAGGGGTTGACGACCACAGCCTTCAGGATAATGCTCTCTGACGCGGCTGTTCGCGCCGCACACATGAGAGAAAGAAGAAGAAAAATAAACAGGCAACGTTTCATTGAAATCATTCTCCGGTTTCAAACCAAGTCTTGATTATCGGCCGCGTCGATTGCTGACGCACTAGGACGTTGATGACATCCAAAAGCGCCTTCACTTGGTTCATATCGTTTTGCAGGGCCTGCACCTCCTGCGATTGAGCAGGCGATTCTGGAATAATATTCTTTCCATCCTTTCCTCTCAAGCCGGTCAACTCGGACAGCGCTTCTCTGAGCTCCGCCGACAGGCCTTCTCCGGTGGTTTTAGACGCCAGATCCGATATATCCTCATTGACGTCACGGAGCTGGGTGAGCACGCTTCCAATCATCTGATCGGCAATCTTTCCGCCAAATTGCCCTGACATGAGGAGCGATCTGATAGCCTCGCCCGCGGCAGCCGCATTCTGAGCGTTCGTATTGGCGTTGAGTGCAAAGCTCGAGGCATTCGATGCATTCGCTCCGATGGTGTTGAGCTCGGTGTCTATTCCATCCACCACTCCCTTAAGGGCCGTCAGACTTGTGAGCACGGAAGCAAGATCGGAGGAACCAGAGGACCCGCCGCCGGAGCTGCCGCCGCTTCCGCCGCCGCCGGAGCTGCCGCCGCTTCCGCCGCCGCCCGACGACTCAAGAGTAGACACCTTTGTCCCGATATCGGCAAGCACGCTCTTCAAGGAGAGCAGATTTGCGTAGATCGATGTGCTCTCATCCGGCTCACCCAGTTTCTTCCCGATAGCCTGTTCCGTATCCTCAACGGTCGCCTTAACCTCTTCAGCAGAGCCGGTAACCGCACCCATCACCGTAGCCTTGCTGGAATCCACGGTGTCATTGATATCCTGGGCTCTGTTGTCGAGAGCCTGAATGACATCGATGGTTCGCGCGAATAACTCATCCTTCATTTCTTCTGTCCTTGAACTCATGTGGGCCTTCACCGCTTCTTCGCTCTCATCCACGGCCGAGGTGATTCCAGCAGCCGCCGCCTCAACCTGATCGGCCGACTCTTGCATAGCACTGATACTCGCCGTAACTTCACTTGCAGCGGCCTGCAGGCTCGTGACCTGCGTGCTGATCTGGACGGACGCGTTGGTCAGACTCTCGACCGCCGGAGCCATCTGTTCGGAGATGCCGGTCAGCTCCAAGACCGCAGCGTCGATCGCTCCAACACTCGCCTGGACAGCCGTCTTCACTTCGACCGACTTGTTATAGGCGTTGGTAACCTGATCGTAGAGGGCTTGCGCCGTCTGGGTCCCCCACTTCTCCTGAAGGAATTTCGCCCGTCCGAAAACCGTCTCGGTCCCTGAATTATCCTCGGGCGTGCCGAGTTTTGTCAGGATATCATCGAGGTCGATGTTCAACGTCTCGGCGTCTAATGTCCCCCATTTGCCCAAGATCGAATCAACGTTATTGCTGAGGGTCGTCTGAACAAATTCATCCAGAGCGGCAAGCCTGTTATAAATCTCCGTTTCATGTTCGAGCCGCACAGTGAGCACCATGCTGTCGGTGGTATCCTTGGTTGATTCGGAACAGACAATCGTCCAATCGCCCAAATTCCACAGTGGATCCGTAACGAGGGCATATTCGTAAATTCCCGTCTCTCCGACCGGCGCCATCTCCGCTTGACCCACCCGAAGGATATTTGCGCCGTCATAGACATCGATCTTGGGAGTCAGGCCTGCCGCCGTACGGTACCGAATCATCAACGTTTGACCGGTCGCGGCCGTTTGCTCACGATTGAGTATCTGGGCCTTGAACTCGCCCTTTATCACTTCATCCATCTCGGTCAGTTTATCCGGAATCGTCGTGGAGGTGTCCTCCAGGATGGCGGTGACGTCCGTTTGGATATCGCCCAACATCTCAGGAATCAGGGTGCCGGTATCCGTCTTGATGCTGTCGACAACACTTCTCATGTCAGAGATATCTCCTTTAAGTTCATCCTTGGCCGCATCGATCTGATCGCCCAGGTCGGTGGCTCCTCCAGGGAGTCCGACAACGCCCAGATTATCTCCTACAGCCACCAACATCCGGCTATCCAGCATATCCATGCCTTCATAGGTCTTGTCGGAATTAGAGGTGACGATTGTCGCCACACGATAGGTGGTGACCGGTAGCATGTTCTCTTCGGCGTCCTTGAACAACCATGTCGTGCGGAAAACTCCCGCCGCCGGCGTGTTTGAAACAAGCGGCATATTGATCACTACCTCATTGGTGTCGGCATTCGTGATGGTGACCGTAGCCTGTGCAACCGAAGTGGAGACCTTCCCGTCGAGGGTCAGCCACGAATCCACTTTGAAATTCTTGTTCAGAGGATCGTATGTAAACTGGCTGCTGGCCAGGCCTGTACCGCTTCCGCTGCTGCCGCCGCCACCGCCTGCCGGCGCCGTCAGAGTCCTGGCATCCAGCTGGGTCGGATTGCTCAGAGTAGCTCCGGACATCATCGTTATGGATGTAACCGCTTTGTAGGACTTGGCAGGCAATGGATTCCCTAAGCCGTCTGCAAAGACCCAGCTCTGGCGGAAAACGCCTCTCTCATCCGGCCCCTTCGGGCATGCCGACCTTACCTCTGGCGAATGCGGGTGCTCAGCATGATCTTCAGCGCACGGTGCGTCAAGAGAGGCCACCAAAGTATCTGTCCCGGTAGTTGAATCGAAGTCGTATATATCGACTTTTCCTCCGATGACAGCCGGGAACGGCTGGCCGTCGCGCTCCAGCCATGAATCGATGGTGAAGGTATTGGTTTCAGGATCATAGGCGAACGAGCTCTTTGCCACGTTGGAGTGGATGATCGTGGATTCCATGAAGACCAGGAACTCCATATCCACATCCGTGCACCAACCGCTGAACATCGGGTCGTAAGCCGGGTTCGGCTGTCCGTCATCGAGCAGCTTTGGCTGTCCCTTTTCGTCATAACAACGCCCGTTGGAGTTGTAACTGATGACCTGTGTAAAGTAGCCTGGGCGATCCCACGTCATTTTCTGCTGAATATTGCCTACTCCTATCTGGTTGAGATAGCTGTTTGGAACGGAGAGTTTGAAGGGCGACTGGACACCGGTATCCGACCATATACCCACTTTGTTGCCGTTGGGATCAGTGAAATTCAAAAGCCCTTCTAGGTTCCCCAAATCGCTTCCTATCTGGAGATCTCTCAAATTCCACCGGGTCTTCCAGTAATCCACGTTGAATGTGGCGTCAGAATCGTCGAAAGAGGCCGGATGTTCCACAACGTTATCGGAGACCTTGACCTTCTCAGCCACCGCAAGCTTCATGAATTTCTGATTTGTGATGTCCGGATCGATCATCGGGAGATCGGCCACTTCCCAAGGATAACAGCCGGTAGCCCCTGACGGAACCGTACAGGCGACGGTAGCCCCATAGGAGGCGGTTATGCTGTTGGCGCCGTCCACCAGGCCGGTGACGATCGTCCCTGCCTTGACTCCCGTGTACTCCAGCTTGATATCGCCGACCGTAGCGCGGATGCCGGTCGCCGGGTTTATGGTGGTCCAGGCGATATCCTTAATCTGCCGTGTTACCCACCGCTCTCCTCCGTTCGGCGCCTTTACCTCAAAGTATGCCTTGATGTTGAAGGGGGTCTCCCATTTCACGTTGGCGTCGTTAGGATCGCTCACGCGTAGCTTGGCCGTGGTGGATATGGCATCCGGAACGTTCCAAGAGATGCTTCCACCGCCATCAGCCGGTCCATCACGGTTAGGATCGTTAACGGCGGCGGGATCGATCGTGACCGTATCGCTAAAGTCGCCCAGTTTTGAAAACTCTACTTTGATGACGGTGAGCTGACCTGTGGTATCCCACGAGATCGTCATCGGATCGCCCACTCTCCACGTATCCCCGGAGGCCGGGCTGATTATCGCAAGCGAACCCTGGATGGAGAATGGGTTGTCGGAATCATCATCTGCCGCCGGATGATCGGCATCGGTATCCGTGATCAGCACCTTAGCGTTGCCGGAAGGCGTATCCGGCACCGTCCAGCTCAAACAACCGGTTGCGCCAGCCGGAATCGTGCAGCCGCCGTTCGAACCGTTGGAGACATTAGCAACCAATGTCCAGGTCGGAGTAGGATCCGAAGCATTTATGGAATAATCGACCCTTATAGTTTCGACCGTCGAGGCGGTGCCGGTAGCCGGATTGACGGTTGTCCAGCTGATCATATTCGGCGTCAAAATCTGCAACCACTCTCCCCCGTTCGGGGCCTTGACTTCCATATAGGCTTTGATCGTGAAGGGGTTCTCAGAAATATCCACCGCAGGCGGATGGCCATCATCGGCATCCGAGACCCTGACTCTCACCGCGTTATCCGTTATCGAATCCGGCACTGTCCAGAGATAACAACCGGTGTCGCCGTCCGGAATCGTGCATGCGCCGGTCGCCCCTACGTTCGGTGGAGTTACGATAGTCACGGCATCCGAGAAATCGCCCAGTTTCGAGTATTCCAGTTTCACATTCGAAACTGTTCCAATCGTCTTCCACGAAATCGTCTGCTGCGAACCGACCGCCCAATCTTCTCCTCCATTGGGACCGCTCAAAGTCAGATCGGGTCGGATGTGGAATACTGCATTGGATTCATCTTTTCCATCCGGATCGTTCACATCCATCACTCGAATCTTAGCCGTGGGGGAGATATCATCCGGGATTTCCCACTTGTAGCAACCCTGGCCTTCAGGCGCCGTGCAGCCTCCGTTTTCCGTATTCGATCCGTTGACTGCATTGGTGTCGATGTCGATCCAATCTGTGCCGTTCTTCGTATAAGAGAGCTTCACATTCGAAACCGAGCCAGCCCTGTTCCAAGTGATCGTCTGAATGCTGTCGACCGGCCATGACTCCGCTGAAGGCGTTCCGTTAGGCGCAGTGACCGTGAATCCGCCGACTATCCTGAAGTTATCGTTCGAGAGATCGTTCGTCCCTGACACGTTAGGATCCGATACCCTCACCTTGATATTCTTGGTGGCTGGAGGCGATATCGAGTTGGGGATCGTCCAAACATAGCAACCGCCGCCGGTCGGGCGCGTGCAGTCTCCGGTCGCCCCCAGATTGACCACGGTGCCGACAGTGTTATTCTGGCCCTCGTCGGCAAAACCATTGGTGGAGTACTCAAGTTTCACGTTGGCCAGGTTTCCAAACGTCGTCCATGAAATCGTCTGTTCGGACCCAACGGGCCAGATCTCATTTCCGGAATTGGGGGTCACCACCGTGATGATAGGACGGATCTTGAACTCAACCGACTCATCCTTTGAAACGGAGTCGTTGGCATCCGACACCCGGATCATTGCGGTTTCAGAGACGGCCGCGTCCGCCACCTTCCAGACATAACAACCCTCGCCTGCCAGAGCGGTGCAATCTCCGTCAGCCCCGTTGCCGGCGACGGTGTTGGATCCGTTATTCGCTGACGGACTAATTTCGACCGTCTGCGTTTCATTCGCAAAGCTGTTGGTGGAGTACTCGATCTTTACGTTGGAGACCGAGCCGCGCTTCTGCCATTGGATCGTTTTGAGCAGACTCACCTTCCAAACCTCCGCTCCTGGGCTCGTGACGGTGAACGCGGCCCGCGTCGTGAACGGGTTATTGGAGACATCGGTTACGTTCGAATCGTTAAGAAGGATGATCTTCACCCGCATCTGATTGCTGACCGCATCGCTCACGTTCCAGGGGTAGCATCCGCCGCCCTCAGGAGGAGTGCACCCTTCGTTCGCACCGTTTGTGAGCGCCGTGGCGATCAGATACGGATAACCATCGGCCCCATTGTTCACCGAGTACCTGAGTTCAACGTTTCCGTTCATCGCACCGGTCGTGCCATCCTTGTTCCATGTGATCACATGCGGGCTCTGGACTTCCCAATCCTCGGCCAACAACGGTCCTTCTCCGTCCGGATCCCCGTTCGGAGACAAAATCGTCAGTTTCCCGCGGATTGCGAATGGGTTGACCGAGACACCGGTCGTAGCCGTATCGCCGGTAAGGATTATCTTCACCTTAACATTGTTACTTATGTTGTTCGGTATCGTCCAAGTACACAATTCATCCGACGCGAGGCGAGCGCCCTCCTGGCATGTAATTTCATACGGATAACCGTCTGTCCCGCCGTTGGTCGTATACCAGAGGGTGACACCGCCGGCCATGGGGCCGGTCGTACCGAAGCGCGTCCATGTGATCTCAGTCTCACCGTTGACCTCGAAGAAGGTGTTGGGGTTAGCGCCCGGTTCATTCAATACCAACCTTCCACGGACGGGGAAGTCGGCGGAAATAGCCTCGGTCAGCGGATGTTCCGAATCTGCATCTTTCGCCTTAATGTAGACCTCTGGTCCAAGAGCCGCGCCAGGGATATTCCATGTGTCGTAACTGGTCCCGGTAACCGGTCCGGTATCTGTGATCAATGTCCAATCGGTTCCATTGACCGAGTAATAGAGGTCCACGGCGTTGATCGTGGAGCTCTTGGTCCATTCGATGAGCGGCGTATCGTTGACC
>Ga0265297_10005449_pt1 | contig 19420 bp, 13 predicted proteins | sample Munlanlwell13791_FD_192502 | JGI IMG/M metagenome (GOLD analysis project Ga0265297, IMG submission 192502) | Leachate microbial communities from a municipal landfill in Southern Ontario, Canada - Leachate well 137-91 | ecosystem: Engineered > Solid waste > Landfill > Unclassified | place...
CATTATTGATTATCTGTTGGCGGCCGAGTGGGCGCCAGATCGAATTATTCGCGCCATGAAGCAATCGGGTTGGACCGAATTTTATCTCCGGCGAGTTATCCAGAAGTTGGCCGATGATTATGAGTACCGACGAACTAATGATTATTGGGACGATGAGGCCGTCCAATTTTGGGATGGCCTGTTGCGGCAGGAGTTTTCTGAAGATGATCGGTTAGCGATTCGTTTCTAGTCATTTTCTAATTTCCAATGAACTTTCTAAAGAGCGCCCCGGCTAGACCGGAGCGCTCATTTTTTTTAAATTAGGGTGATATTGGCGACTGTGTCGTCTTCCTCTTTAAAACGCATGACGCGGACACCTTGGGTATCGCGACCGAGAACATTAACCTGTTCTAAGAGCAATCTGATGACTTGACCCTTGGAAGAGATCACAATGATTTCTTTATCATCCGGATAGACCAGTTTGCCGGAGATTATTTTTCCGGTTTTGGCGGTGATTTTGGCGGTTTTAATGCCGGAACCGCCGCGGCCTTGGATTTTATAGGCCTTGAGTTCGGTCTGTTTGCCGTGTCCATGCTCCATAATCGTCAAGATATTGGCTGTTTTGTCATCTTTCGGGTCGAAGATTCCCATGCCGACCACTTCATCTTTGCTTTTCAGCCGGAAGCCGCGCACGCCGGAAGCCGCGCGTCCCATGGATCGGACGTCGGTTTCTTTGAAACGGATCGCTTGGCCTTCGTGGCTGATGAGAATGATGTTTTCACTGCCCTTCGACGACTGGACCCAGTTGAGATCGTCGTCGGCTCTGAGCTTGATGGCAATCAAGCCGGAACGGCGGACATTCTTGAAATCATCGATCGGCGTTTTTTTGATCGTGCCTTTATTGGTCACCATGACCAGGTATTTGTCATTTTCAATATCAGTCGAAGGCAAGATCGCCGAGACCTTCTCATTCGGCGCCAATTGCAGGAAGTTGACCAGGGCTTGGCCTTTGGCCGTCCGGCTGGTCTGAGGCAGATCATAGCCCTTCAATTGAAAGACCCGGCCGCGGTTGGTGAAGAACATGATATCGGCATGCGTGGAAGTCAGGAAACAATGCTCGACAATATCCTCTTCTTTGGTGGTCAGCCCGATGACGCCCTTGCCGCCCCGTCCTTGGATTTTGAAAGTGTCCGGCGGCAGGCGCTTGATGTAGCCGTCGTTGGTGACCATGACCATCGTGTTCTCGTCCGGAATCAGATCCTCGGTTTTGAAACTGTCGACGCCATGGGCGATGATCTGCGTTTTGCGCGGGTCGGCGTATTTGTCTTTGATTTCCGAGATTTCTTTTTTGATCAAACCCAAAATTCTGGCCGGCGATTTCAAAATCGCCTCCAATTCCTTGATCAATTTCATTTTTTCTTTCAATTCCGTCTCGATCCTGATTTTTTCCAGATTGGCCAGCTGTTGCAGCTTCATTTCCAGAATGGCTGTGGCCTGGCGCTCGCTCAGCTTGAATTTTTTGATCAAGTTCAGTTTGGCCTCCTCCTTATCCTTGGATTTCTTGATGGTGGCGATAATTTCATCGATGTGCGCCAGCGCCATGACCAAGCCCTCTAAGATGTGGGCGCGATCTTTGGCTTTGTCCAGTTCGAATTGCGTCCGACGGGTGACGACTTCCTGCCGATGCTTGAGGAATTCTTCCAGCACGGTTTTCAGATTCATGATTTTCGGTTGCAGGCCGTCGACCAGCGCCAGGACGTTGAAATGGAAAGTGTCCTGCAGCTGGGTTTGCTTGTAGAGCTGGTTGAGGATTTTTTGCGGGTAAGCGTCTTTTTTGATTTCGATGACGATGCGGACGCCGTCCTTGTTGGACTCGTCGCGCAGATCCTTAATGCCTTCGATCTTTTTTTCTTTGACTAGGTTGGCGATTTTCTCCAGCAGGGTCGACTTATTGGTTTGATAATTGACTTCGGAAATGATAATGCGGAATAAGCCGGTTTTGGTCTCTTCGATATCGGCTTTGGCGCGGCAAACGATGCCGCCGCGGCCAGTCAGGTAGGCCTGTCGGATGTCATTGATATTGTAGATGATGCCGCCGGTTGGAAAGTCCGGCCCTTTGATGAATTTCATCAGGTCTTCAATCTCGCAATCCGGGTGATCAATCAAATGGATAACCCCGTCGACAACTTCGCCCAGATTATGAGGCGGAATATTAGTAGCCATGCCGACGGCGATGCCCTGGGTGCCGTTAATCAGCAGATTGGGCAGTTTGGCGGGCAAGACGCGCGGCTCCAGATGCGCTCCGTCGTAGTTGGGAATGAAATCGACCGTATTCTTATCGATATCGCTCAGCATTTCCTCGGAAATCTGCGCTAATTTTGCTTCGGTGTTGTGATTGACAAAGCCATTAGCGATGAAAGAATGGCAGGCGCTGTCAACTTTAATCGAGTAGACCGTCTGTTTGGCCTTCAGTTTTTCCAACGAGGCAACTTGGTCGAAAAAGAATCTATTTTTTAATATCCAATCGATCATTTTCTTATCCCGGCTGTTCAAGATGGCTGAAAGTTTTTGATAATTTTTTTCTAAATTATTATAATGGTCGAAATTATTTTTTTTGATGAATTGATTGCTGTAGTTGGCTCTTAAGTAAGTGCTTAAGAACGGAATCAGATCGGTTTTGCTCATTCTTAACTTATTCAAGCCGTTGATTTTGGCGAGGATCTGTTTTTTTCGATCAGAAAAGAAACCGATTGACTGATTGAATCGGTAGATGTTATCAACGCCGGAGATGATCAGTTTCAAGCACCCATTTCTCTTATCCCGGTAAGGCGAGGTGGTGACAATGCCAAAATTCAAAAGGACGGTTTTCAATTGGCTGATCAGTTTCGGGCTTTTAGAGTTATAAGTAAGCTCGATTGATTGTCCGCCATGCCGTTTATCCTGCTTGTGTCCGACCGAACCGTCGCCTTCGAAGAGAGCTGATAAAAATTGCCGAATAGTTTCTTTTGATGACAATAAGACGGAGAAAGGGATTTCTTTTTGATCTGATTTGGAGGCGGACAAGCCGATGTTGTGCAAGAATTTAACCGCTTGCTGGTGGTAGATGCTGAGCTCCTGGCAGTTGCCGGCAATTTTTCTTTCGTACAATTGAACGCCGGAAAATTGCTGCTCGATAATTTTTTTAACCTTGCCATAGAAGGCGGCATCCTGATTGCAAAATAGAATTTGGCCGTTATGAAAACTGCCTTCCGCCGTTATTGCTCCCAACAGGAATGCCAAGTCGCCGTTCATTTTTGTCGGCAGAGTGATTTTTTTGCATTTTTTATTGGCCGTCGGCTGGTATTTTTTCAGGGCCAAGTCCTTTTTAGCGAATAATGGATAATTTCGGTTCAGTAAAACGTAATCGTTGGCAGCGATATCCTCCAGCAGTTTCCACCGGAAGTCCGGTTGTCCGAAATCATTCATTTGCCAGATCAGAAGCGGATGATTGGCAGTCCCTTGCAGCTGGTAATTTTGGGCAGTGGAAAGCCGGATTATTTCGTGCTGTCCGGAGTTAAAGAATTTGCTCGCTTTTTTCTCTTGGCCTTGGTAGTTTAAAATTTTCAGGTCGATCGCCGTTTCTTTTTTATCAGAGATTTTTTCAATCGGAATAATTCCCTGATCAGTTAAAATTAAAGTGTCGCCGGTGACGCAGTAGCGCATCGCCGCCGCAGAATCCCCGTCCATCGATCCAAAATTTCCTTGACCTTTGACCAAAGGATAACGCAGAGAAAAATCCTGCGCCATGCGGACGAGCGTGTCATAAATCGCCGAATCGCCGTGCGGATGGTATTTGGCCATGACCTCGCCGACCACATTGGCCGATTTGCGGAACTTAGCGGTCGGCTTGAGGCCGATGTCCCACATGGCGTATAAAACGCGGCGGTGCACCGGTTTGAGGCCGTCACGGATGTCCGGCAAGGCGCGCGAGACGATGACGGACATGGCATAGTCCAAATAATCTTGCTCGACTTCTTTGGTGATTTGCTGTTCGATGACGGCATGGAGCGGCGCTTGGAAGTCCAAGCGCTCCTGTTTTCTATCTTTGTCTCTGTCTTTGTCTTTAGATGCTTTAGTAGGCATATCTAATTAGATATTATTGGTTCAATTCAATATTTTAATCGTTCTGACAATCGCTTCGGCGAGCGGCCGGTAATAATCGAAATCGCCATTCGCCTCGATTTTTATTTCATAGACGGTCCGGCCGGCCTGGTTGTTAAGATAAATCAGCAAATCCAGGCCGGTGGCGTCGGCGGCTTGATAAGCCAGGGTCTCCGGCGCATTGGAATCGGCGGCAAAGAGCGGCTGATCCAGGACATAGCCGTCGGTTTTGATCTTATTTTTTTTCTGCCAAGCAGCTAAATCAAGTTTGGCGGAATTATCCAGTTTATTAATCGTAATCCGTCCGAAATTCGCTTGATTGGAGACAGTCGAGGTGCTCGGCCGGAAATCAGTCAGAACCGCTTGCCGGTCGTCGAGAGTCGCGCTCCAATCACTCGGATATTGGATAGAAAAATTAAGGGGCGCAAATTCATGAGTCGGCCAGGCGCTGCTGTCGGGATTATTTTTGATCTGCGCTTCCAGATTGTCTTTGATGGCGGCCAAGTCCTCGGTTTTGATCGGTTCGGGCAGGGCTCGATTTTTTATTTCCGTGTCAAAACGGGCCAAGCTCTCAGATATTTGTCCGGCCAGCTGACTGAAGCCGATGTCATTAGCTTCTTTTTTAATGTTGGCTCTCAAGGTAAAAAGCCAGAAGATCGCCAAAGCGATGCCGAAAATAGCGACAATAATCCACAAAAGCCGGCTTTTAGAGTCCAATTCAGCTTGATTTTCATTGACATTAATGTAGGCCGGCTCGTTTTTGCTGATTGGCGAAGCCAAACTTTCACCGGCCGCGGCCGATTTTTTTCTTTTGACTGATGAGACCTTGCTGTTTTTTAAGGACGGACTGCGCATGGCGGCTGATTATTTTTTAAAATGAGTTCGATTAAACGCCAAGGATTATTATTTTGGTCTCCTCGGTCATCAGGTCTTTTTTGGCGACTTTCAGTTTTTCCATTTTCTCTGAGCGCAAGCCGCTGGCTTTCAAGAAGTCCTCGATCGGAGCCAGGTCGGATTTTTGTCCGTCAAGCCGATAGTTCATCGGGATAACCAGGCGCGGATCGATTTGCGAAACAACCTCGACGGCTTTTTTGGCCTCTAAGGCGTCTCCTCCGCCGACCGGCAACAATAAAATATCGACATTGCCCAAGCGGTCGATTTGCTCTTCGTTTAAAGTTGACGCTAAACCGCTGAGATGGGCGATGGAAATGTCTTCGGAAAAGATTTTGAAGAGAGTCAGTTTATTTTTCCCCGCCAGAGCCGACACGCCATAAATAAAGACGTCTTTGGTCTCATATTCGCCGGGGTGGACGATGACGTAGGGTTCGCCGCGGATGGCCTCGGCATTATTATGGCCGTCGTCGTCGCAGGAAATCGTGACAATATCGGCTTGGAAACGGGACATTTTCAAATTAGCCGAATCAGTGAAAGGGTCGGTGACAACGATGTTTTCGCCCTGATTGCCCTTGGTTTGAATTTTGAAACAGGACTGGCCCAGCCATTGAATTATCATAAGTTTAATGGTATGCTTTAAGAAGTTTTTATATCCTGATTTTATCATAATTCAGGCGGCAGCGCAAGAATTTACAACCGGCAATTAATGTGTTTTTCAGGCCTTGCGAATTAGTCAGTTATTAGTCAGTTATTTTATTCGTCTGTAATATTTAAGTTCAAACCTCGCCCCCGTAGTTCAATGGATAGAACGAAGGATTCCTAATCTTTAAATAGTGGTTCGATTCCACTCGGGAGCATTATAAATGATCCAAATCAGACGTCCTGAAATTAATCGGGGCGTTTTGTTTTGGGAAGGTGGAGTTGACCCCCAGCTGGCGTTTCCTCGGCTGATTTTTTAATTTCTTGAGCGTTGTTTACACTTTTAATCAATTCAGCACTGTTGTCATTCCGACCGAGCCCCAAGGCGAGTGGAGGAATCCCTTGCATTATGAAATCATCGCCAATGTCTAGACATGTCTAGACATTCCGCCAAAAAGTAGGAAAAAATTGTCATTATTTTTTAAAATATCTAAATTTAGCCAAAATAGTTTTTAACAAAGTGTAATTTTCTGTGGATAACTTGTTGCTATGTGGGATAAATGTCTAGACATGTCTAGACATTCCGCCTCGAAACGGCAAAATCTTGGTTAGCTGGTTTGGCTTTCGTTATTTTTATATTTTGGCTAAATTTAGCCAAAATAGTATTTTGCTAAATTTAGATAAATTTTCGTTTATTTGTTTGCACCTGTCAATTTTTTGTTTCTTTGTGATATCTTGTGGCTAAATGGTTGAAAAAACACCGCAATGTCTAGACATGTCCGGACATTGCGGTGTTTTTTTTGGAATATTTTGGGTTGTTTTCATGTGCAGGAATTGGCTATTTTGTGCCATTGACATCTTGATAAAATAGGAGTACAATGAGATGAAGTTAAGTCCTTTTCATTCATTGATCGCGTATTTAATCAATATAAGAGTCAACAACTGCGTCTGGAGGCGTCATGAACGTAGGAATCCGACCTATTGGACTTGAGGAAGAGGTATTTTTTGACATTTTGGGTGATGACGATGGTAAGCCAGAGAATGACGGAATGAAGTTGTATAAGATCGCTTGCCGAATACTATTGGATAGTTTGCTTGGTGTCAGCTTGATTGATATCAGCGAAGAGATGTTAAGTGATTTGTTTGTCCTTTACGGTGGTGTTGTTTTGTCCCGCGATTGTTTTTCTTTGGTTAATAGGGTTAGGGTTTATCGCGGCCTTGATCAGACCGCTCTGACTTTTGAGCCAGTACCGGGAGCTTTCACAGGGGATTTGGACACTTGCAGAAAGGTTGTTTGCGTCATTGATTCGAAAAGGTTGAGTAAAAGCAGTATGGTCGTGAGTTTCGGCGGAGATAAGGCAGTGGGTTATTATTACGACGACTGGAGCAAGCCGGGGGAAAGCACACTGGTTTGCATTGAGGGATTTAAGGTTGATTGAGTTTTTTAGCTGAACATCTAAAAGTACAAAGTTAGCGGTTGCCTGCAGTAGGCAACTGCTTTTTTAATTGCGTAATAATTTCAATTTCATTGTCATCTCGACCGTAGCCATGTAATCATGGCACAGTGGAGAGATCCCTTGCATTAGTTTTAAGGGATTCCTCCACTCGCCTTGGGGCTCGGTCGGAATGACAACAATTAATTAACTTTATCCACAGTTGCCATTTGGAAATGACTTGTAAAAATGTTATAATAAATAGTAATAATGAAGGTGAATATAAATAGGAAGATGGCCGCCTTAAATCCTTGCGGCAGTTTATAGTAATTGTCGGGCAAAGTTGTTCTAAAAGTGTTGTTTTTGCTTGTTAAACCATTGAAAATGCCAGTGGCAACAGTTTTTTATGCTTAGTTAAAATCAGATAGTTTTTTAATTATGGCTTGTGGACAAATAGCCGAATTTTAAGATGATTAGATCAAAGCAATCTAAATTTTTGAATATTGCCTTAGCGGTACTGCCGTTGTTATTGTTTTTGGCGGCAGTGTGTATTTTTAATCTCCCGGCCCAAGCCGCCCCTAATGCCCAGATTAATTACCAGGGCAAGTTGACCAATGCCGCCGGCACCGCTGTTACTGACGGTGATTATAACTTCCGTTTTCGGCTTTGTACTGCCAGTGTCGCCGGCGCTTGTTCCGGCTCGGTGGTTTTTGACGAGACCTACATTGATGCCAATAAAGTGGCAGTCACTTCCGGCCTGTTTTCGGTAATGCTGGGTTCGGTTTCTTCAACTTTAGATACGGTTAATTTCAATCAAACGCTGTATTTAGAGGTCCAAGTCGGCGGAACCGGCGTTCCCGCCTTTGAAACCCTTTCACCTTGTAAAATTCTCGGTTCCGTCCCCTCATCTTTCACCTCCCTCCGTCTCGATGGCGCCGCTTCATCCACGATGATGGATATTTCCGAATATCTGATTGTTAACGGCAACTCAACCACGACTGGTTATACCTCTTTGGCGACAACCACGATAGCCTTTGATTCTAAGATTGGCGATTTGTCTAGCAATTATCTAACCATTGAGGATTATTCGTTTTTAACTGGAACTTATGTCCCAACTGCTGGAACCATACCCTTAATCAGTTTCTCCAGCCCTAATTTCTCAATGGATCCAACCTCCAATACGGGAGGATTTAAGGATAATTTTGTTGTTTTTCAAGACTCTGTTTCCGCCAACCCATTCATCCGATTTATCAGTAAAGATGTTTCTGACAGTTTGAATGCGGGAGATATCAGTTATTCAACGACCACTCATACGTTTAGTTTTACTCAGTCTTTTCCCGATTTTCCCCTTGGCACACCTGTTAGTTTAAATGTGGAAGATAATTTGACCGCTGCTAGCATTATCTCTGGCAAAATTGATATTTTGGGAGGCGATCCAGTTGTCGTCGGGGGGGCAGATTTAGCATTACCGGCCTTAGAGGGGGGGTCGATTAGTGAAAAAATCGTCGGTAATTATTTATACATGGTTTTCCAATCGTCGACCTCTACTGATATATTAAGAATCATTGATATTTCTGATTCAGATAATCCAGTCGTGATTGGGGGTGAAAACCTTGATTTTAATACAACCGGCAATGGTGGCGCGAGAGCAATTGATGTTGTCGGTAAATATGCCTACATTGGTTTTGAGAATCCAACTTTTAGTGAAGCTGGTTATAATTTTAAAATTGTTGATGTTTCTAACCCATCTAACCCGATTATTATTGATAGCCCTAGTCTAAGTTTTTCCGCTTCTTTAAGAGCCATTAAGGTTGTTGGCAAATATGCTTATATTGCCGAATATTCTAATGTTTCCGATTCGGGATTAAAAATTGTTGATATTTCCGATCCTTATCAACCGAGAGTTGTTAGCCCGGTCTTAATTACAGGATTAACGGGAGAATCAAGATCTTTGGATGTTTCTGGTAATTATGCCTATCTTCTTTCCTATCGGGGGGTAGATGTTGACTCGACTAATGTCCTAAGAATCATTAATATTTCCGATCCAACCAACCCCGTGGTGGTTGGCGGAGATAATCTATCTCTCCCTCTCTATGGAAGAAAAATTCAAGTAATTGGTCGTTATGCCTATGCCACTTTTGATTCTTTTGGGGCGGGTACCGGTATTGATAATGGTTTAAATACCGATGAGGCGTTTAGAATCATTAATATTTCCGATCCAACCAACCCCGTGGTGGTTGGCGGGGATAACTTAGATTTTAGTTGTAGTTTGTCTGGTGGAGGTGGTCTTAAGGATATTTTTGTGGCTGATGGTTTGGCTTATGTAACCGAAATGAACAATACCTTTCATGTTCTCGATGTTTCCAGTTCCACCAATCCTACCATCTTAAAAACTATTAGCTCTTCGATCATTGGAATGTGGCCAATAGTTGTATCTGGTAACTATGCCTATGTTGGTTTTGGTGGTTATGGAAATAGCGCGAATGTCTTACGGGTCTATGATTTGAAAGGTTTAAAAACCGGTACAGCCAATATTGGCGCACTTAAGATTGGCTCGCTTAACGCAGAATACGACTTAATTACTGCCGGAAATATTTTTGCCAATGGTTTGAATGTTGGTGTTGGAGGAATTACTACTGATGGCAATCTCTCGGTTAACTCCACCACCACTCCCTCATATTTCGGCGGGCAAGTCGGGATTGGCACCACGACACCGTGGGCGGGGTATGAATTGGCCGTTAGTGGAGATGCGATCTTGACTGGGGGGTTGACGGTTTCTGGCAATGTGACGACGACTAATTTGGCTATAAATGCTAATGGATACTTAAAATATAACAATATTAACTTAGCTTTTGCTTCAACCACGCTTAATAATTATTTCTTTGGTAATGCGGGTAATCTTACAATGACAGGCGAATCAAATATTGCCATTGGTAATAGTTCACTCAAAGACAATACTACTGGTATTTATAATACGGCGGTAGGTGGAGTTTCGCTTTTGAAAAATACTGAGGGAAATGCTAACACCGCTTTCGGTTTAGCCGCTTTGCTGGAAAATACAACTGGCGATAATAACACGGCCATTGGTTTACAGGCGCTATTTAGTAATCAGACAGGATCTGGGAATGTGGCTATTGGGTATTTGGCCGGGGAATATGAGACAGGTTCAAATTCTTTCTACGTCGACAATCAAGGTCGCGGCAGTTTAGCTGGCGAAAAAGCGGGGGCGTTGTTGTATGGCGTATTTGACGCCACACCGGCTAATCAGCATCTAACAATTAATGCCTCTACGACTATTGCTCAAAATTTGACGGTTAGGGGCACGGCGACCTCAACCATGGCGGGGAACTTGGATGTGGCGGGGAACATTGAGGGGAGCAATGTCTACACGGGGGACTTACATTTTGCCAATGGTTGGATAGTTACTGAAGCGGAAAAACTGGGACGGGATTATAGCGGCTTGGTATTTTTTGACAGCGTAGGTAATGAAGTCATCGCGCTTAATGCTGAGGGGGAATTTATTGATCCGACGCCAGCGGCAGCAGAAAATGACCTCGCTATTTTGCAAGAGGCCGATCCTACCAGTGAAATTACCATTATTGACGATCCCGACGCCAACCTCAACACTTTGGTAGTCAGGACGGCGGCTAATTTCTATGGAACATTGACTGTTATCGGCGAGGCCAACTTCATTTCTCGCGTGTATTTCAGGAATCAGGTGTATTTTGATAAAGACAGTGCCGGCCGGGTTGAAATACCGATTAACAGCAGTTCGACGCATATTACTTACTCCAAACCTTATGCCGTGATTCCGGTGGTGACTGTCAGTCCGGCCGACGACCTCGGCGGCTACCAGTATTGGACAGCCAATGAGACGACTGATGGCTTTGATATTGTTTTCGCCACTTCGGCGACAAAAGTCCTTAAATTCAATTGGCATGCGATCGCTGTCGCTTCTGATGATTACATCGCGCCTTCGCTGACGCCGCCGGAGCCGATAGTCACTGTTTCCGATCCTTCGTCTCCGTCTGACCCGGCACCCGATTTGATTGTCGACCCGCCTGTTGCAGACACTGACGATAATAGTGATACACCTGACGAGGATGCTCCACCAGCTGTCGAGCCGGATCCGGAGGTTGACGCGCCTCCAGCGGAGGAAACAGCAGGAGATGCTCCAGTCCCAACGCCAGAGCCGGCAGTCGCTAGTGATCCACCGGTTTTGTCAGTCGATTCAGCCGATAATGGCGGCGAGGCCGCACCTGAATAATTTTCTAATCAAAAAACGCTCCGTGAGGAGCGTTTTTTTGTAGCGGGATATTCTAAAAATACCGGCTACAAACCAAAATGTCTTTTCAAATACTCCTTAATCTTATCCATAATCTGCGGATTTGCTTTGCCAATATAATTAATAATTCTTAAATAATCAAAGGACATTATGCCGTAGACCTTAATAATAGAGTCGAATATTGATCATAAATTCTTGTAATAATCGACTTCTTCTCTAGAAATCGGCCCGAGATAACTTAAAATATCTTGTGCTGAGGCATTTCTCATTAATTCTAATTCATCCGGTTTTTTCATAACATCAACGACGCGCCCGCAAACCAGGTACTCGGAATAGTCATCTAAATGTATGTAGATAGGCGGATAATCTTGGTTTGACTCGGAAAGAAGCATTATCTGATGATTTCGTATGTCTGGATAAAATTTTTTAATATTTGCGGCGCCCTCAATTACGGATACGACGTATTCACCGCCTTTAGGATTGCCAACGCGATGATCAATAATCACAAAATCGCCGTCTTCAATATTCCTGCCGTTTATTGAAGCGCGATTCATGGAATTGCCTACTGCTTTCAATACGAATAAATCCTGGATTTTGTTAGCCAAATTGCTATTTAGAAGATTAAGCGATACCTTAAGATAACCCTCGATATTGTTATCGGCGAAAAGCAACGCTTGGCCGCAATTAACTGATCCGTGAATCGGCAATGAAACAATCTTTGACTTGTCATCTAATCCTCGTTTAACTTTACGAACCGTTTGTCCATTAGCGCTCATAACCAGAATCCCCTTACTAATCAACTGATTGTAGTGGTGTTTAATCTTCTGCGGGCTGCCCGGTTCTTGAATCAATTCGCCCATTTTCCGCAGTGTTAAATCCGCCAAATTATTATTTTCGGCTAAATTCAAGAGTTTTTGCTGGATTATGTGCATAAGTGTGGATAACTCGCTTTATATTTCAATTTTAATCTATTTAAGTTTATTAGTCAAGTATAACTTAAAATTTGACAAAATAACTTACCGTTGTTTGACGACTGGAGAATGTAAAATAACAACAAAAACCGATAATAATGTATCGGTTTTTGTTATTAGTGATGAGTGATGGTGGACCCTACCGGGATCGAACCGGTTGCCTCTTCCATGCCATGGAAGCGCTCTACCAAGTGAGCTAAGGGCCCTAAGTGATTAGTATCATAACAGATAAAATGGTTTTTTTCAAGTTCGTGTATTTTTGTTTAAATTAAACTAATTTTAGATGAAAAAGCCCGAGACAAACAGCTCGAGCGGGTGATGAAAGAGCAAAAAATCAGTCGGTGGGTATTTTATTGACTGCCAAAGCCAGGCGAAGCAGCAGATTTTTCATTTGGCGAGGAGTCAGTTGATTGAATATTTTGACAGCTGATTTTGTTACCTTGGTCTCGCTCCAGCTCCAATAGAGGACATGGAGGCATTCATGAATAATAACTAGCAAGATGTCGTTTTGGGGGTTGAGCCAGATGGTTTTAGCGTCCGTTATTCCCCTTGTAGAACGAATTTTCTTGAGAATTATAGGAACTTCGTTATTTTTCAGCAGCCGATAGATTCGGCGCAAGTAATAATTCGCCTGTTTCCTCTCCATCGGCTGTTCCCCCTTTCTTTTTGGAGTTTTTAGCTGGTATAAGGTGCGTTAATGTTAGAATTTTAGCTGATTTTCATCGGTTAGTCAATTTACAGCACTTCATTATCGTGACTGCCGCTTTCGGTGCGGCCGGCATCGGTGATTCTAATGAATTGGCAATCGCGGAGTTCGCTGATGGTTTTGGCGTTGCCATAGCTCATGCCGGAGCGCAAACCGCCAATTAATTGATTGATGACATTTTCAACCGGGCCGCGGCAAGGCACACGGGCCTCGATGCCCTCCGGCGTGATGTTTTGGTGGCTCTCGGTGGCGTTGGGCCGGCTGATGGCGGCGGAAAGAGAGGCCATGCCGCGGGAGATTTTGTAACGGCGGCCGCGGTAAGAGATGACCGGCCCCGGGGTTTCGTCCGTGCCGGCGAATTGCCCGCCGATCATAACCGTATCGGCTCCGGCGGCGAGCGCTTTGACGATGTCGGCGGAATTCTTAGCTCCGCCGTCGGCGATCAGCGGTATCTGGTAGCGTTGGCAGACCGGAGAGATATTGAAGATGGCTGTCAGTTGGGGCACGCCGAAGCCGGTCGTAATCCGCGTGGTGCAGATCGAGCCGGGGCCGATGCCGACCTTGACTGCATCGACTCCGGCTTGGATCAAGTCCAGGGCGCCGGCAGCGGTGGCAATATTGCCGCCGATCAGCTCGACCGCCGGGAATTTTTCCTTCAATTTATAGATGGCGTTGAGTTCGTTCAAAGAATGGCCGTGCGCGATGTCAATAACTAGGACGTCGACCTCGGCCTCGATCAGGGCTCGGGCGCGGTCAAGATAATCGCCGCCGGCGCCGATGGCGGCTCCCACTAGCAGCCGGCCTTTCTGATCCTTGGCGGTTTTCAGATTATTGCTGTAAATCAGGGTGTCTTTTTGGGTAATCAGCCCCTTAATGTTGAAATAATCGTCAACTAGAGGGATTTTTTCTATTTTGTGTCGTTTGAATATCTCGCGCGCCTGTTCGGGCGAGATGTCTCGAGGGGCGACGATTAATTTTTCTTTCGGCGTCATTAATGAGCCGACCAAAGCGTTGTCGTCAGTAATGAAGTCAATGTCGCGGCGACTGATGATGCCCAAAAGTTGTCGGCCGTCGTCGGAAACCAGAAAGCCGCTAGTGCCGGTTTGGTTGATTTTATTCTTCAATTCGGCTAAAGTCATCGAGGCCGGCACAGTGAAAGGATTGTCGATGATAATGTGCTGTTTTCTTTTGACTTTGATGACCTCGCGGACTTGCGCCTCGATATCCAAGAATCGATGGATGATGCCGAGGCCGCCTTTTTGCGCCATCGCCATCGCCATCGCTCCTTCAGTTACCGTGTCCATATTGGCGGAAATCAACGGTATTTTTAAGCTGATATTGCGGCTAAGTCGAGCGGAAGTGTCGACATCTTGGCGCGACAAAACCTCTGATTTTTTGGGAACCAGCAGGACATCGTCGTAAGTCAAAGCGAGGGGGATATTGAGCATAAGCCGGCTTGTTTAACAACCGTATCTTATAGCAAACCTGATGTATTGACAAGGGCGGCAATTGTTTATAAGATGAAGGCAGGCAAAAATCGGAGGTGAGCTTGGGAAGTTTTCGCTCTTTGACAATTGATAATTATTCGCCAACCAACAAGGAGGCCGAATCATGGCTAAAGCCAAGAAATGCTCTCAGCATCCGAAATATCAAGGACTCAGGAAACCGCGTAGCGGCTGTCCGGAGTGTTTAGCAATTTATGAAAAGATAAATCCTAATCCCGTAATTGAAGTCGAAATCGATCGGATCAAGGATGAACATTCGGCTGAGATGAAGTCCATGAAGAAAAAATACGAGCATCTGTGGAACCAGTACAAGGAAGCCAGATTGGCTTTGGATACCGTCAAACTGATGCGCGAAAATACTAGGGCAATTAAGATTCCGCCTCCTCGAGGTTTTAGCGCCCATTCTAAATCTGTTGCCGTGATTGGCGCTGGCGATTGGCATTATGAAGAGACAGTTAAACCAGCTACTGTTAATGGCAAGAATGAGTTCAATTTGGAAATAGCCAATAAGAGGATTAAATGCCTCTTTCAGAATTCATTGCGTTTACTGAGAATGTTCCAGCAGGATGTGGAAATTGATACTATCGTTTTGGCTTTGCTGGGAGATTTTATCACCAACTACTTGCATGAGGACAATCAAGAAACTAACCAGTTGCCGCCAATGATGGCGTTGATTCAAGTTCAGAAGTTGTTGGAAGCTGGTATCCGGCTGTTTTTGGAACAGACCGAGTGTGACATTAAGATTCCTTGCGTCTTTGGCAATCATGGACGTATTACTTCGAAAAAACGTAGCAATAACCAATCCGGCACATCGCTGGAATTCCTAATGTATCTGGAAATGGCGGCGAACTTTGCTGGCGAAAAACGCGTGCAGTTTGATATCGCCGAAGGAACTCATTTGTATGTTCCTATTTTCGATAAGGTAGTTCGTTTTCATCATGGCGATCGGATTCGTTATCAGGGTGGCATTGGTGGCATTACTATCCCCGCTAATAAAGCTATCGCTCAATGGAATCGTGTTATTAAAGCCGATTTGGACGTTTTTGGACATTGGCATCAATTATTAGATAATGGTAATTTTGTTATTAACGGGTCGCTCATTGGCTACAATGCTTATGCTCTAGACATCAAGGCGTCATTTGAGACGCCGCAGCAAGTGATGTTCCTTATGAATAACAGAATTCCACAGAGGATATTCGCCCCAGTCAACTTGGGTACGGATTAGTCGGATATTTTATTAGCACCTTTTCAGCAGTTCGCTCGTGCGGGCTGCTTTTTCATTTCTGAATTTCTGTTTGATTGACATTTTGCCGTTTTGAAGCTAAGATGGGGTCGAGTTCTTTACAGTCATTATTAAGCAATGGCATCAAACCGAGGAGGGCGCTGCTATGAAAGTTATGTTAATTGGGCTTATTACCGGCAACTCTAAAATTGATCAACCTCTTTTTAAGAGATATGAGGAAAAACTTACGGCTTGCGGAGTGGCAGTCGCCAATCCCTTGACGGTGATCAAACAGAATCGAAAAAAAGTCGGTGATTTTGAAAGAATGCCGGAGATGAAGATTACCGATGAGGGTTGGGAATGGATGCGCGATTTGCGGATCATGCTTGATATTCTGACTTTCTGCGACGCCATCTTTTTAGTGCCGGGTTGGGATATGAGTTGCCATGCCAATATTTTGATTTCAACGGCTCATACTCTGGGCAGGAAACTCCTCTTTTTTAATGACCTTGGCGAATTGGATGAAGGAATAATCGACGGCGATGAGGAAGATGCGGATACCCAAACGGTGGAATTGCCACCGGAAGAGTATCAGAGTATCGCCGACAGCTTGACTCATAAAAGAAATCCGGCTGGCAAAGATAAGGAAGATGAGGAACCGGAAGCGGTTACGGCTGAAGATTTGAAATTGAATGTTGATCGGTTGGCTTCTGATGTTAGGTATGGCCGAGTTGGCAGTTGGCTCGAGAAACAAATGAACGATCCTTTCAAAACGCCTCTTAAGCCCTTGGGCGGGAGTCGCAAGGTTAAGAAAAACAGAAAATGAGCGATTCGGGCGCTTTGTTCTTTGCCGGCGGACTCCAGCCGGCTTTTTTTGTTGACTTTTTAAAGCAATTATGCTAGATTGTTGATACAACCGTTAGTGCTCATAACTGGTTTAAACCGTTATTTTTTAAGAATTAACCAAAAAACATGTTATCAATCAGATTTTCCAGAAAGGGCAAAAAGAAAAGCCCGCTCTATTCGTTGATTGTTTTGGAGAAATCAAAGGATCCTTGGGGCGATTACATCGAGAAGCTCGGGACTTACAATCCCCGCACTAAAGAAGTTGAGTTGAAGTCCGATCGGATCACTCATTGGATCGGTATTGGCGCTCAGGCGACTCCAACCGTTCATAATCTTTTGGTGGCGCAAGGAATTATCAAAGCCGAAAAAGTCCGAGCCGGCAAGTCGCAGCCGGGCAAAAAGCGTTCGGCGGAAATTGCCGGCGCAAAAAAAGCCGAGGATGAGGCGAAAGCTAAAGCTGAAGCTGACAAGTTAACCGCTGAAGAAGCCGCCAAGGCGCCGAAAGTAGAAGAAGTTTCAGTCGAGCCGGCTGTTGTAGAAACAGTGGCTGAGGTTGCTGAAACTCCGGCTGTTGAAGAAGTTCCGGCTGAAGCTGTTGCTGAACCGGTAGTCGAGACCGCCTCAGAAGTTACTACTGAAGAAACAAAGACAGAATAGCACAGATTTTTTTGATTTTATAAGTTAGAATCATAAAAAATAAATTGATTGGTTCTGTTTGGGGCGTTTTGCGCCTCAAGCAGAGTGAATCAACTAAACCATGCCTAAAACCTTGACATTGAATCAGAATTTTTTTAAAGTATGGTCTAGGGAGATGGCGTATGTGTTGGGATTTTTTATCGCCGACGGTTGTTTGACGATTAACCCGCGCAATTCTCATTTCATTGAATTCAGTTCGAATGATCGTGATGTATTGGAAAAGATTAAAATAGTAATGGAATCTGGCCATAAAATAGGTTGTAGGAAATATAATAGCAGCAGGTTACGGGATTCATATAGATTGCAGATAGGCAGTAAGGAGATTTTTAAAGATTTAGTAAAATTGGGTTTCACGGTTAATAAGTCGAAGACCGTAAAACTTCCTAAAATCCCCAGTAAATATTTTGCTGATTTTCTTAGAGGATATTTTGATGGCGATGGTTGTGTAAGTTATAGTAATTATTTTCGAAAACAGAGGAATAAATACTTTAAGTATATCATTGTAATGTTTACGTCTGGTAGTGAAGATTTTCTAGTTGGATTAGCTAAGTACATAGAAAAAGAGATAAAAATTAAAAGCCCTAGGGTAATATATCATCAGGCATATTGTTTATCTTATTTGTCCAATAATGCTGTCAGGATTCTAAGATATATTTATAATAATCCTGTTATTTATTTGGATAGAAAGTTTAATAAAAGTAAGTTAGCATTAAGATTTATGGACCGGTAGCTCAGTTGGTTAGAGTGATTCCCTGTCACGGAATAGGTCGCGGGTTCGAGTCCCGTCCGGTCCGCCAGATTTCCAACTTTGAACCTTAGAAACTGCAAGGGTTTTCAAGCCCTTTGACGGCTTCGGTGGTTCGAGTTTGGAAACTTGCAAATCCATAAGAACATCAAAGACTGGCGTCCATATCGGCGTCAGTTTTTGATTACTGACAGTGAACCCCTCAAAACAAAGCTTCATCAGAGTGCGTTTTTGATGCATTGAGCTGGTGTTAAATACCTTGTCGGCATGATCCGTGAAGTCCAGTAACTCATTAAATTTCTGCACGAATTTATCAGATTTACCCTCAAGTACACCCAAGCGGTCTTGATACATTTCCTTCTCCTTAAGAAGCTCGTCCTGAATCTTTATAAAGACATCGGCGTCAATGATACGCTGAGAACGATCCACAACGATATTGCGAATCTGCTGTTGAACTCTTATAAGCTCACGCTTGAGACTCTTGCGTTCTTTATCCTCCTGTTCGAGTCGTTCTTTTGCAAAATATTGAAAATAAGAATCGAGTACCTTCTTAAACTTATCAGGCAAATGAACCCGTGATAAATGGTTTGCAACCTGATCCTCAACAACCTCCCATCGCATGTATTTGCGTTCAGTACAGTTTTTGTCCTGCCAGTGAGTACAAGAATAATAAAGGTGACCCTTTTGCATCTGTCCACAGAGCGTAGACCCACACACAGCACATCTCATGAACCCTGCCATAGGATACGAGTGCTTGCGAGTACGGTCTGCATAATGATTGTGCTGTTGGACTACCTCCTGTACATCATCAAAAAGCTTTTTAGAGATTAGAGGCGGAAAGTTTGCCTGACAAGTCGCTGATCGAGTTTTTATCAAACCATAGTAAATTGGATTGCAAAGAAAATGCTCAATTGATTTGCGATTAACATGTTTGCCGGATTTACTTTTTAGACCTCGTTTATTGAGTTCGGCAGATAAAGAGTCATACGAATATTTGCCGGTGGCGTAAAGTTCAAAAGCCAGTTTTATATAAGGTGCTCGAATATTATCAATAATAAGAGACTTGGTTTTTTTATCGTTCGTATATCCAATTGGTGCATACCCCGGGAACCTGCCACGCTCTACGGCCTCTTTAAGACCCTTCCTGACCTCCCAGCTGATGTTTTGTGAAGTCCATTGAGCAATCGATGCCATGATGTTCTCAACCAGCTCACCGGAAAAGGACTCATCGAATTGTTCAACCACTGAAACGAGTTTGGCATCGTGCTTTTTAAGCATCATCTTAATGGCGGCGTAATCAGCCACATTGCGACACATACGATCAAGCTTGTGGACTAAGATGACATCAACCTTGCTGTC
>Ga0265297_10005450_pt1 | contig 19419 bp, 25 predicted proteins | sample Munlanlwell13791_FD_192502 | JGI IMG/M metagenome (GOLD analysis project Ga0265297, IMG submission 192502) | Leachate microbial communities from a municipal landfill in Southern Ontario, Canada - Leachate well 137-91 | ecosystem: Engineered > Solid waste > Landfill > Unclassified | place...
GACTCCCTGGCCCCCGTCGCATAGCGGTCCGATACGCCGACCTGATCGCTCAATGCAGATAGGAAGGATCCGGCATTTATGTTAAAGCCGGACTTCGCGCCCTTCGCCGCGGTTTCCGCGACCAGGTGGCGGACCGTGTCCATCTTTTCGTCATAGGCCGCCTTTGCCTCCGTTTGCCTTACGGTCTCGACTTCTCCGGCGATCTGCTTTTCGCCCTCAAATACATGCGTTGCAATGTCGGCAATCTCCGCCGCGTGACGGGTAGAAAGCGCCGTCATATAATCGTTGTATTTTTTTTCATTTTCCAGGACGGCCTGATCGTGGGCGTAGCGGGCGGCGGCGTTTGAATAGTCAATCCCGGCATTTGCATAGAGGATATCGGCATAGTCCAGGTCCCATTGAGTTTTTGCCGCGGCCCGGTCGATCGTCAGCTGCCGATTCCCTCGCGAGATATCGGCGTTTTGTGTCTGTATCCCGGCCAGCGCATCGTAATAAGATCCCGCGTCCTGGCCGGCCCGATAGCCGCCGTAGGCAGATATGGCGGCCCCGCCAAAATTAAGCCACGGCAATATGCTGCTCATCCAAGACATTTTAAGCGTCCTCCGTTTTTAGTGTTGCTATCATTGACAGGACCGAGCAGGGCAGCGGATTGTTTGTCACGACCCGGATTCTGGCCTCGCGCTGCCAGGCACGCGGGAACGTCACCGCATGGATCCCGTTCACTAACGGCTCCGGCGATCCCATGAGCGTCGATCCGTCCCGGAAATCCAACATGTCAAGCTGCAGATCAGCAACCCGATCCTCGCCGCGCCCGATCCGGACCCCGGACCCCGTATTAAAGAAGCGGACCAGGACCTTGCTTATCCCTCTTTTTTTGCCCTGGGCCGGGCCTTCCGCCCCGCCGCCTTCCAGGTCCAGCGTTTCCAGCGTGCTGTCATAGGGCAGCCCGACCTGGATCTTCGACGCCGAATATTCCAGGGTAATCTCGCCGCCGGCAGAAACGACCACCTGGGGATGCACCGCGCCGTCGGCCAGGACCGCGACCGTCTTGCCCGCCAAGTGGGACAGGCCGCCCAGGGCAGAAACGGCCGCGCCGTCGTAGGTCAGGCCGCAATCGACAAAGAAGGCGTCCTCGACATCCGTCCCGTATCGCATGGGCTTCATATATTCGACGTAGCGAACCGCGGACCCGCCGATGGTCCGCTTTGTGATCATCCACAGATCATCTTGATAATCCCCAGGGATAACGCATACGGCCTCGACTTCACCGTCGATCGGATGCCGATGCCAGCCGATCACGTCCTGGTCCTTTTCGTAGGTCAGGCCCACCAGGACCCCGTCGGCCCGGACGCACCATATAATCGGATAAGGCGAGCGCTGGAAATCCCAATCCTTCACGCCGCCGGTCGTGATATGCTCCGCCAGCAGCGACAGATCCTTGCCGACATAGGCGTCCGTTTCCCATTTGTATGAGATCTCGACGACCTTTTCCCCGGCGTTGTCAGGCTTCCCCAGGCGTTCCATGAAAATGACCGATTGCCCCAGGGAGTGAGCGCGCAGCAGCGCGGCCCCCTGCCTGGATTGTTGCGAGATCTTCGCGTTTGTCGGCGTGACCGGATCGCTCGACGTTTGCGCGCCCATGCGCCACACGCCGTCGGTCGCCCCCAGGATCAGATTGTTTTTCGAACAGGCCCAGCGGATCACGTTGACCTTTTCGGCCGCGAGCTGGTAGGCAAAGCCGTCGGTCGCCAGCGGCGATGTTTCCTTCGCGGACCCGAAATCGTTGTAATCCCCCGACTTGCTTGCGAACACATAGGCGTCCTTAAAATAATAAAGGCGCTGCTCGTAGAAGGCGACGCAATCCGGATATCCGCGATAATCGGAAAAGGCCCCTTCCCGCCAGGCCTTCGTGGCCCCCGTGACCTTCCCCGGATCGGTCCCTGGCACATAAGCCGCCCACCCCGTCGTATTGATCCCATTCAGCGTAAAATTGTCGGCGTCAACCTTCGTGATCGGGTAAATGATCCGGTTCATCGCGGACCAGGTGGCCTGTGTTATGCCTTCAAACATGACCCGGTCCCCGGTCGCTAGGCCGTGACCCGTCACATTGACGGAGCAGGGATTCGCGCTTGTCATGCCGAGGATATCGACATAGTTGTTTCCAAAATCGGACTTGACGGTCGCCGTCGCGTGCTTTGTGTCCGTGACCGCCGTGATCTCGCACGCGCCCCACTTGAATGTCGTGATCCCCTGTTTTAATCGAAACCAGGCCCCGACGTGGCCGGCGGCAAAAAGGTCCTTTTCGGAAACCAGCGTGATCCCGGATCCGGTAATGGCCGACGGGCATAAGGCCCAGGCGTCGTCGGAATTTTCCTCAAGATAGGGCGGTTCCGTGAAGCTATGCAGCGCCAGCGTCCAGGCCACATGGCTTTGCCTGGTCAGCTTCCTGGGCGCGTAGCCGTTGCACGCCAGGAAAAGCTCGTCCTCGCTTTGCGCAAACATGATATAGGGCAGATCCAGCTCGCCGTATGGCGTGACGATCTCGACCGCCGTCGCCGGGCTTCCGTCCGTGATCTGTCCGTATTCCTTGAAAAAGCGGAAATACAGATCCCCGGCCTCAATGACATAGGCCTGGGTGATGGAGTATTCAAACGGGATCAGCCTGGTCTTTTTGCCGGCGTATTTCGCGGCCACAACGAAATAGGTCCCCGGCCGGCGCTGGATCCCGCCATGCACCCGGACGATAAAGTTTTCCAGCGTCCGGCAGCCGGTCGGATATTTCGCTATATCGACGCGGCCATAGACTTGCGGGCTAACTTCCCCGCCGGTGAAACTCGTCAAGTTTGTCGTCGCTCGCGGCATCGTCTTAATACCTTGCGTTTAGATAATCGTTTGTTTCCTGCTCTTCCGGCGTCCCTTCCTGGCTGTCCGCAATCGACGCCTTGACCAGGGCCATTTCGAACCGCTTGATCATCGCTTCGGCCATTGATCCGCTGTTTGTGATTGCAAAGGCCAGGTATTCGGCCAGCTTCGCTATGACCGCGGCCAGGAGCGCCGGATCCATCGCGTCAACGCCGATCCGGCTGATATATTCCAAATTAAAGGTTTCCTCGTCGCTATGCAGCTTCCCGGAAACGATCTTGAAATCAATGTCCTGGTCGTCCGCCCACAGCCCGCGAATGTAATCGACCGGCAGCGCGTATGCGTAGGTATAGCCCCAGGTCGGAGCCGTTGCGTCTTGCGCCAGGGCGCAGCGCTTGATCGCGCAATTCCAGGGATACAGGCGCAGCGTTTCGTCAATGGCCTGGTCCAGGTAAAGCGCGCATTTGCGCTCTGCTTCCGTTGACGGAGCCGTTACCGAAGCGATCATTTCCGCCCCGATCAGGCCGAGCGCCATGTTACAAACTGATACCCTTGAAGCCATTACGCACCCCCTTTGCAGATATGAACCGTCCGCCTGTTATCGTGCGGCCACAGGCTCGACTTGACCGCCGGCCAATACCCCGTCAGTCTTTCAGACCACCATTCCAGGCCCCCCTGGATCGTCGTCATTTCCATGCCGAGCCGGACGTCCTGCCAATCATAGACTTCGACGATCAGGTTGTCGCACGTCCTCCGGATCCCGGCCAGGGCCGCGTCAAGTTTCTCCGGCGGAATTGTCATAAGCACATTGATGCACAGGCCCCAATCGGCGCGCGGAAGGTCCGCCGGCAGATCCCACAACGACGCATGATAAAAATTGACGTCCCGCGTGCCTTCAATCAGCGCCCTGGCTTCCGCCTCGATGGCCTGGTCCGATATGTCGATCATGTTGATCCTGGTAATCCCGGCCCGAAACAGCTCGACGTCGGCCCGCCCGGTCCCGCAGCCGTAATCATTGACGACGGATCCATAAGACACATATTCCAGGATCAGGGGCAGCATCCGCAGCGCCGTCGATCCGCACCGGTAGTTTCCATGCTGCCACACCCGGTCGAAGCGCTCTTGCCATTCCTGGGATCTTGCATCATTCATTTTCTATGCCCTGCATATAAATTCAAAAACAACGTCCGATTGACCCAAGCGCCGGACCTGGCCCCAATGATTCTCAAGCGCAACGGCCCACCAGCTCGCCGGCCTAACCGTCAGGTGCAGCGTATCGTTGATATGGCGGCCCCATCCGTCCGGCGCGCCGGAGATCGAAAAGAAACAATTTGGCACGCGCGACCGCATGGCCGCCAGGGCTTGATCAATCCAGGCCGTCGGCAAATGCTCCATGACGTCGCAGCAGAAGCCCCAGGACGCCCGGGGAAGGTCCTCCGGCAGCTCATGAAGGGAAGCCTGGACAAAGGGAAGATCCGCATGACGGACAGGATCCTTGACGAGATCGACCAGGACGACCTTGAAGCCATGATCCGCCAGGATCCGGCCGGCGTCACCGGTCCCGCAGCCGAAATCAATCACGGTATCCCCAGGCTCAAGGTAGGCCATAAAGGCCCTGGTATGGGAAGCGCCAGGCCCCAGGCTGTAACCAGGGACCGCGTGCATCTTTTGATATTTCAGCTTTTCGGTTTCGTATAGATTCATGGCGACCCCAGCAGCTCACGCGTCCAGCCGGACAAAGACTTGACCCGGCCCCGGAAATACTTGTCCGCCGCGTTCCGCCATTCGATCTTGATAAAATCAGACCCGAAGGTTTTGTCCTGCTTGCCCGGAGCATCATAGAAATGGCCGCTGTTATCCAATGGAACGCCGGCCAGGATGATCTCGTCATACCCCAGGGCCAGGCCGACCATGACGGCCAGGATCCCGGACGTCCCGCCGCCGGCCCCCTCTATGGTCCCCCATATAACATCGCACTCGGAAAGGCCGATCTTCTCATGGCGCCGGTAGCTATGCGTTGTCACATGGGACGGTTCGCCCTGGTAATAGGGCCGCAACGCGCGCCACAAATTCGGTTCCTCCGGGTGCATGGACACGCCATGATGGACGCGCCCCTTGTGATGCAGGATCATGTTATTGATTGCGATCGTGCCGATCCGGTCTAGATCCTGGACCCTGGCGAGATCATCCCACACGCACCGGCCGCAGCCCATGACGACGGCCTTGCCGGAGAAATTCCCCGCACACCGGGGGGGACTTTCGTCCCGCCCCGTTATGCCGTTAAGCGTCCACATGGTTAATTCGGACACGCAATTAAAATCACGACGTTCACCAGCCCGGTCGCTTCCTCGACGCCGGTTTTCAGCTGAAGGATCATGTCCTTTGTCGCTTTATACCCGCGCCCGGCCGCCGCGTCGCACGCCGTCCGCTGGTTTGCCGTTGTGAAAACCGTCGCCGCCAGATAGCGGTCGTCGTCCGCTATGGACGCGGAGCCGTCAAGCTCGGTATCCCCCAGCTGTAAGGTCGTTGCCGAACCTATGTCGGCGCCGGTGACATAGCCCTCAAGAAAAACCTCGTCTTTTGCCAAGATCCCCACATTGACAATGGTCCCGATTGCCGAAGATGCAAAAGTGTAATTCTCCACGATAGCCCGGACCTTGCCCTTCCATTCCGCCCCCATAAAACTTGACGGATTGGGGCTTGCATATTTTGCATAGTTTGTTCCTTCTGCCATGACTAAGACCCCCTTTGCTTTCTCTAAAGGGGCAGCGCGGGCCGCCCCAGGTTAATTGTCAATTACGCTTCATACGCCTGGATCTGCACGATTCCATCTTCGTCCATCCTGGTCGCGCCGATGCTCATACCGGCATAGACCTGGATCGCGTTGTTTTTATCCTTCCGCGGCGCGATATCCGTCACGATATCGGTCCCCACGCCAAGCAGCATCGTGTCGCGCTGCCAGGCGTAGCAATACCGGACGGACGACGTCAGGGTAAGGCGCTCCGATCTGATGAATTTGAAGCCCAGGAAGGTGTCGATCTCGCCGCGGGCCAGGGCCTTGACGGTGTTGTAATCCGAAGATTTGATTTCCGTCGTGTTCAGCAGATCATTGTTGATCTGCTTCGATCCGCAAACAATAAACCGGCCTTCTTCCGATACTTCGTCCGCGTCCAGTTTCTGTTTTGCGGACAGAACCTTTGCCAGCGTCAGGCCGGTCGATCCATGAACGATCTGCTTATTGGTCGTGTCGAAGGTGTAGGTCGTGGTCCCATCGACGCCGCCGTATGCCGTAGCAACAAACGCCGCGATGATCGCGTCGTCTTTTGCCCGCTGCATGGCCGAAACCGCGTTTTTGAGATAGGCCGCTTGCGGATCCGCAACGGTCTTGAGTTTGTCGAAATTGTCGATCAGGTCCGCCCAATCGTAATCGGACGTCTGAACCATACGCCGAAGGTGCGGCGTGGAGATCAGCGGCGTGTCCGCGTGCCGCGACACCCGCTGGACCGCAGCGGTCGCGCTGATCTGATCGAAAAATCCCCGCTTGCCGTCGACCGGCTCATTACGAACCGCGGACGCCAAACGAGACTCCGTCTGCTGCATTAGGACCTGGAAGGCTGCCTTAAATTGGTCCTGCATCGCTGTCGTTATCTGAAATGACATGGCTTGTTTCTCCCTTCTGAAAGAGTTTTGTCTATCAGCTGGGTTGCCCGTCGCCGGACCCGCGCTTTTCTTGTTAAAAGCCGGATCGTGTCATTCAGACCGATTGCCCGTTATCTTGCCCTTGTTGCCGCCTTCCGGGATCCTCGCAGATTGCCCCGGGTTTACTGATACATCACTTCGTCTTTCCCGACGACGATCCGGGACAGGCGCGCGACTTCGTCCATCGCTTCCTGATGCCGCGGATGCCGCTTGTTTTTCCAGGCCTCGTTGAGCGGATTGTCCTTATTCGTCATAATGTCCGCCCGCTTGCTTGCCGCTTCCGCCGGCCCCGCCTCATAATCGGACCTTTCACCGGACACCAGGGCGCTTTCGTCAATGCGCTGCCCGATCGCAGCCAGCGCCCGGATCACGACCGGCTCGTTTGCATAGCGCTGCAGGAAGGCCTTGACCTCGTCCGCCGGGCCGCCGTAGGCCTTCAATACCTTGTTTGCGATCGCGACGTTTGCATCATACTTTTCGCCCCAATCCTTCCGCAGGGATTCCTCCGCCTTTTCACGCCTGGCCTTGATCGCAGCGATGACCCGGCCCTGTGATTCAGCAGACAGGCCATTCAAAAAGCTATTCATTTCCGTGAATTGTTTTTGAGAAAGGCCGTTTTCATGCGCGAATTTCCTAAACTTGCCCTCGACTTCCTTGACGGCCGGATCCGTCGGCGGCTTGTAATCCTTGCCAAATTGATATTCGTCGGCGCTTTTCGGCCGGCCCAGGGCGTCATACAGTTTATTCCACACTTCCGGATTGTCGTTTGCCCCTTTCGGCAGGACGGCCTTGTCCCCGCCGATCATGCTTTGCGCGGACACATAGGACCGCAGCAGCTTCCCCATGCCGTCCGGCGTCTTGAAATCATGCGCTTTTAGCGACGGATGATCCTTGAGGTCCGCCGGAATGAATATTGAAAAGTCAACGCTTGCCGCTTGCCCGCCGGCCCCCTGGCCCCCTGCTGCGCCGTCGCCGGCCGCACCCGCTCCGGCTCCTGCGCCGGAATTGCCCGCTCCCGCGGATCCCGCTTGTTCATCTGCCATCTTTCAATTCCCCCAAAATTTGTTGTTTGCGTTCCTCAAAATTTGTCGTTGCCGCTGCCTCTATAATGTCCAGGACGACCGACCGCTGGCCCTCTAAAAACGCCATTTCGATCGGATCCCTGGTCTTGTGCGGAGCGAACATATTATATCGGTTCGCCAGGTCCGCCAGGACATTCTTGCCCTGCTCCGTCCCGAACGTCCAGCCGTAGTCAAGCTTCCGCTGTTTCTCAATCGCGTTCATGCCGCGGCCCCCATCGGATTAACCGGTTGTGCGCCTTCCTCCGGCGGAGCGCCGGGCGACCCAGGCTCCGGCGCGGTTGTCATGGCCGGCGTCAGCTTCGCCGCCATTTCAGCTTGCATCATCTTGTCCTGCTTCGCCTGGGCTTCGGCCTGGGCCGCTGCGCGCTGCTGCCGGATCTCCCGGACAGCGCGGTCCGGAGCCAGGAAGATCGTCGGCGTCCCCAGGCGTTCCGCGATCCCGCGGGCGATCCCGTCAAGATCAAAGTTATCCATGATCGACGGATCCTGCTGCGCCAGGCCTTGCGCGATCTGTAAGGCTTGCATGGCCGCCTTGACTTCGAAGATCCGCATAGCCATGGCCAGCTTGCTCACATAATGAATGTCAAGGCCCTGGCCGACCAGGACTTGCGGCGGCGGCGTGAGATAGCCGCCCGTTTCGTCGCCGCGCAGCAGCATCCAAAAGACCCGCGAGATCATGGCGTCAAACAATTCCGATTGCAGCCGGCCCAGGGTAGGACCCAGCAGAACAAGCCTTTCCTCGACCAGCTCCATGACTTCCGTCGCCGTTTTGGTCCGCGGCTGCTGGGCCAGGAGCGTAAAGAGGTCCGCATAAAACATGGACATGATGTATTGCCGGCGCTGATTCTCATATTCCAGGTCGTATTGCGACACCTGGGGACCCATCATATACTCCGGCTTGCCGCCGGCCTTGTAATAGGTCACGCCGCCGGGAATGAACCGTTTTGGATACATGGCCATTTCGTCCGGAGCCAGGATCGGAGGATCCGACCGCTTCTGATGGACCTTGATATCGGACTTCGAAAACTCGTTGATCATCAAGATCTCCGACAGGCAATCCATTCCCGGCCCGTAGCCGTAGGCGGATCCGGAAAACTTTTTCCAGCGCGGCACGCAATAGGGAAATTCGTCATAGCCGCCTTCTTCCAGCATTTGTTTCGATTCCTTCTCGATCCAGTAGGACGCCCAGGGCTTATTGATCTTGTCAATTTTTTGCGGATTCCGGTCGCTGCGCGGGAAACAGGCGTGGATAATGTCAACGTCCGTGTTTTCCTTGCCGTCCCGGTATAGCTTCTTGACCTTTTCGGGGCATTTCTCGCCCCAGGCTTGCATGACGGTCCGGACGCTCATCGTTTCCTGGCGGATCACGGTGTCCACTTCGCCGTCGGCATCTTCCTCAATAACGCAATTCCCGATATCGAAAACCTTGAAATTCAGCAGCCGGCTCTTTTGCCGCCTGGTCATGATCTTGCCGATATACAGGACCCCGGTCCCCAGGGCCGGCAGATCCGTATAGATCTCATGCGCGGCCATCGGCCAGTTTGACGCATTGATCGCGTCGTGCATCCGTTCCGACGTATCGCGCAGCCATTCCTTGACTTCCGGCGTTTCGTTCAGATCCTTGCGCTTGCACGTCAGCATGAACCAGGGCGCGGACGGGTTTGTCAAGTGTCCATACAGGCCATTCGCGCAGATGTTAAGCGCCTGGATTGCGGTCCCGTCATAGACGGTCGTCATTTGATTGGACCCCGCCTCTTTTTTCGTCGTGATGGCCTTCCGGTGCGGCATCATGTAATCGACGATCCGCTGCATCGTCGAAAGCAGCGTCCCGCGCTTCCCGTTCAAATGCTCGTATTTTTCGATGATCTTCTCCGCGGTCGGTTTTTCCATCGGTTTATTCTCCCAATATCTGCTTGCCGCCGGCCATGCCGATCAGCTCCGCGTATTCCAGGTTGTCGGCCCCGCCGCGGATCCCGCCCAGGTTGCCGGCCCAGGTCCCCCGCCGGCGCTTTGACAGCTCGCCGCCCCTGGTAATCATCCAAGACTCTTTTTCCGCGTCGCTCATGTTATCCCATTTTTTCGGCAGATAGGGCGCGATATCCGGGAAGGTCAGACCTTCCGGGATTGCCAGCGACACGCGCTCGGAAAGGGGAGGCAGCGAAGGCAGCGGCGCCTCCGGACCCAGCGGTTCAAGTAGCGACGGCAGGGGTGGAAATTCCTCTGCTGCGCTGCCGCCCCCGGCCAGCTGCGTCAATGTCCCGACTGTGTCCAAAGCCTGCCCGACCGTATCTCCGGACGGGAGAAAATCCGCGAGCTGCTGCAGGATCCCAGGCTCCGCGCCGATCTGCCCGGCCAGCCCATAGCCGCTTTCTATCCCGCCGCCGGTTAAATAATCCGGCCCCATGGCCAGCTCATACATATCAGGATCCGTCAGGCCGCCGCCCAATGGATCCCCGGCCACGTCCCCGATGACGTCGCCCAGGCCTGAAAGCGCCGACGCGACAATGTATGTTTGCGCCGCCGACAGCATGTTTTGCTCGTTAGGTTTCCCTAATATCTTGCCGCTAACCGCGTTCCCCAGCGCCGCGCCCAGCGCCGACCCGATAACAGGGACCACGCTCCCAGCAACCCCGCCAATGAAAGGGCCCAATGCCCCGACGGCCGCCTGTAGTCCCGGCTCGTCTTTTATCGCTCCGCCGATGCTACTTGACACGGCGTTAATGCCTGGGCCGGTGATCGGATCAAAGCCCGCGTCGATCACGTCCGCAATTCCATGAGATTTCCGAAGCGCCTCATGGGTTGACCCAAGCGGATCAAGGATGCCTTTTGCCAGGCCCGGAAGCGTTTGCGTGAAATTCGACAGCCAATTCCCTGTATCGCGATAGCTGCCCTGGGGGACGTTAGGCTGATATGTTAAGCCACCCTCGCCGCCCGTCCACTTGCCGCCCTGGGCCGGCGTGTTTTCGTCACCCATGAAATATTTTTTAAAGGCTTCCCATTCCTCCGGCTTGTATTTGCCCGCGGCAACGTGTTCGTCGAAATAGCCGCGATATTGAGCTTCCGCGGACGGATCGACATACGCTTTCGGAAGGGAAACGCCTGCCGCCTTGAGGTTTGCAATCCCCTCGCTGCCGTAGGTATTCAGATATTCAGCTTGCACCTGGGCCAAGGCAGCCTGGGGAAACTCGGAAAAATTTATTGCCATTTGCCGGCCTGCTAAATAATCATTCCAACTCGGTGCAGCCATTATCTCGCCCCCCCTAATGGATCGTAATTGTTTGCGTAATTGTCACGTCCGCCCCGCGCCCGATCGATCTGATAGGTCAGCGGATCATAATCTTCGGCGTATGCTTCGCGCCGGTTGAAGCGGTCCGGCAGCCAGGAGACCCTCTCACAGGCCAGGTCGAAATAGGCCAGGGCGTGCCGGTAATGGTCCGGCCCCAGCTGCTTGTATGTATATTTCTGCTGGCCGTTCCCATCGACGACCAGGACCTTGACCATGGCCGTCGCTTCCTGGATAAATTGCTCGACTTCGCTGGACAGATGCGGCAGCTCAAAGATCCGGGCGTTTGACATGGTCCGGCCGGTGATCAGCGCGTGCGTCCGGTCCAGGATCTCCGTCCGGTTGCCGACGACGGTCCCGGCTTCCAGGTCCCACCGCGGAGCGCCCCTGGATCCTTCCTGATAATCAGACAGGAAGATCGAATAAGGCTCCGCCGCCTTGAACTCGCGGACCTTGTGACGCTCCGGCTCCCCGTCGATCACGCAGCACGACACATTGAACCGGATAGCCAGGTTGTGCAGCTCGTTCCATTCCTTGACCCTGCATAGGTGGATGATCTTCCGCGTCGCCTCATTCGGCCGGCAGCCGATCACGACATGCAGCCAGGTCCCCACATCGACACCCATGGCACACGGCCCGTCATGGCTTGAGGCCATGGCGTCCATCGTCAAGCAGCGTTCCAGGTCCCGCCTGGTCAGGCGATTCTCCGCCTCGACGTAGGCCTGGGCCAGCTTGCTATTGTAAAATTCCTGCTTCGACATGATCCCAGGTTGACCCAGGCTTTCAAAGAGCCGCAGGATCTCCCCAGGATCGACGTAGGCGCTGTTTAATTGCGATACCCACCATCCGGTCGCCTTCCCGGATCCCGGAGCCATAGGGACCCATGCGCCGTCGTATGGATAGACTTCATGGCCACAATGGGCGCAGACGCGGCGGACCTTGCCGTCCAGGCCGCGGGCCAGGCACTTCGGAAATTCGATCTCCAAACAATGCGAGCGCCCGCAGCCGTCGCACTTGATCATCCATACGCGCTGATCCGATAGCGCATAGGCCCGGTCGATCCCGTAATCCGGGACCGTCGGCGTTGACAATTCCTCGATCTCTTTCACGCTGCTATGCGATACGCGTTCCAGGGCCATGTCGATCATGGCCTGGTCCATTTCGTCGCGTTCATCGAACACGATACGATCGACCGGGATTGATTTCAGCTTTGATGATGTTTTGCGAAGGCCCTCGATCTGCCTGGTTGACTTCGCGCCGCGGAGATACAGCATCGCGGATTGGACTTGCTTGATGTTGACGGCGTCGGTATTGCGGACGAAGCGGCCGATCGTTTCCGGATTGTTGTCGATCAGCGTATTGAAGCGCGCCCTGGAAAAATCCTGGACGTCGTCGGACGTCGGGAATAAATGCAGCACGCCGGCCGGGAAGCGATGATGGATCATACCATGGACGGACTTCAAGACGCTCGCTTCGGTGAAGCCCATTTGCGCGCCCTTTTTCGTGACCTGGAAGGGATCGTAGCACGTCAGCGGCGCGCCCAGGTATTCGTGGCCTTCATGGACATACTCGCCGGCTTGCAGCTGTATCTTATTCTCATAGGCCCAATACCAGGGCGAAAAGGCCCTTTGCTTGACCGGATCCAGGACGACGCTATTGTCTCTTTTTTTTGCGCTTCGCATTGAGCTGGCCCATCATGATCTTTTGCGATTCAAGGAGCAGATCGCGCTCGTCCGCGCTGATAGAATTGAAATCAATGGCCTGGCCGCCGGTCGTCAGATCGTGCTTTTCCGGCGCTTTAATCCCCAGGATCCCGATTGCCTGGTCGATTGCCTTTTGCCTGGCCCCCCAGGCGATCATGGACTTTGAATAGGCCCAGGCCCCCAGGTCTTTGTCGTAATTCGCCTTGACTTCCCTGGCCTTAAGGCCGGCCTTGATTGCCTTGACCAGGGTTAAAACGCCCACATTCTCAGAATCAAAGGCTTTTAAGACGTCGGCCCTGGCTACTTCGTGCGCAAATCCGCAATCTTCTGTCTTGCCTGTTTTATCCATCGCGGGTAAGTATTAAATCACAAAGTCAAGAGGTTGTCGGGGTGGAAAAGGGGTGGAAAAGGGGTAGAAAAGGGGTAGGTTTTATAAAGCGGCCCTCTTTTTTTGCCGTTCCGAATAAACGATCAGCCATTTATTCAGTTCGTCGGGCAAAATGAAGGGTTTATTGTTCGGCATATAACGGATCGGGAGTTTATATTCGCGTTTCCATTTCCGGACCGTCCCCCAATCCAGGACCTTGAGCCTGGTCATGATATCCTTCCGGCCGATGATGATGTTCATAGCAACACCCGATCTTCCAGGCCCAGGGCCTTGATCACATCATCGACGGACCTGGCCACAAAGGCGATCCCGCCGGCGCGGTTGATTGCCGCGATGAATTGTTTTTGATTCTCCGACGGCTGTCCCCTGGGGACCTTGACTTCAATTCCCAGGAGCCGGCCCTGGTAGATCCCGATTATATCCGGAGCGCCTTTTTCAGATCCAAGACCCTGATGCACTTTCCAATGGAAGATCCCCAGGGCGTTCAGAAAATCCCGGATCGCTTTTGTTATGTCCTTCTCGCGGATCCTCATAGCCTAGCCCCTTCCAGTTCCCTGATCCGGGCTTTCAGGGCGGCGATCTGATATGACTTCCAACACTGCCAGCACCAACCATTAGGCTTGCCATACGCATCCACGGTATCGTCCTCGCCATCGTGCTGGCCGGGGATAGACCTGCCGGGAAGCCCGATATAATGCCCACAATCACCCCTGCCGGGGCCAGCGTAAGAACATACGCCATCGGCGATCAATTCCTTGTATTTTGAGATTGAATCCTGCAGCCCGTCGCAGATGGATTGAAGCTGTTGCTGCCCGTTTTTGTAGCCGTCACGCTCGTCGGTTAGGGCGGCGATCTCTTTCTTAGTTTCAATGGCGGTCAACCGTATGTCGTCTGCCTGCGATGACATTACCCCATTTAATATATCAATCTCCCGTTCCTTCTCCGCAAGGGCGGCCTTTAGCTCATCAATAACGTCCATTGCTTGTGTGGCAAAAGGCTTGTCATCATCCACCTTCATGACTTTCTGCACATCCTTGCACATTTCGGAACTGTAACTGTGCCAGTTGCCACAGTAGTCACATTTCTTATACTGCATAGTTCCGGTTGTAGTGATCTCACTCATACGGCCTCCTTCCGTCATAATCTGATTTTCCTTCCGTCCCTGTAAAACCAGTTGAAGCCGGTCATACCCAATTTTAATGATTTCCGCCTCGGCCTTATGCCCTTTGGCGTTGTTGTCTATTTCGATCCATCCTGGTAAATAATCAGGATGTTTGCCGCGTGGGTTTTTTGATAAAACCTCATAAAGCCGCTCAAATTCCCGCTGTTTCCATTTTTCATCGTCGACCAGCATTTCACCTGCGAGCCGTGGCCATCCCCCCATGATGTTTATGACGCTGTGTATCACCGGATCGGAAAATTTCACGCTTTGGTAGTGACCTACACGCTTAATTGTTTCTAAAACGTCCAGCCATGCGGTTGTCGCCTGGTTTGAGGTTGTGCCCCTGATCTCTTGAATGATCTCGGCGGGCTTTGGGAATGATGCCGTTGTCCGTCCATAAATCAGGGCTTTCACGGCATTTTCTATTTCATCAATCCCGAATTGCTCAAGCGCCCGGAAATAAACCTCCATTTTGAGCTTGCTCGGCGGCCTTCCATCGTCATAAACCTCTGCCAGCACAGCCATAAGTTCTGCAAATTTTAATTCATCACGCTGTTGCATTTTCCCTCCTTCCCGCGAGCCATGCGGCAATCCCCGGTTGTGGTTTCGCGGATAAGTTTCCTCTGCCGTGATAGCGCCCATTGGCTATCTTTGTGAAATTCTTTGGTCTTATCAGCCATTCAAGGTCGGCTACAAAAGCCTCTTTGGTCCTTCCCATCAGGAAATCAGACTCATGAACATACCGATAAAACTGCTCCCACCATTCCAGATTTTGCCTCACCGGATCTTCCTTCCAGCGTGTTCTTAAAATAACCTGAAGGTTCTCCGGCCAATGTTTTACCCTGGGCAATTCGGGGAGTTCTTTGTGATAAAGATTTACGATTTCATTCTGTGGGCAGGGTGGATATTTCCCATTGCCGTCAGAAACGATTTTTTCGGTTTCTGACAGAGAACACTCGATAGAGTGTTCTCTATTACTTAGTATTGAAGTAGAAGATGAAGATGAAGGGGTTATCTTTTGCTTATCTTTTAAATCATCACTTTGCTTATCCAAATAATAAGGATTTTTGGCACCTTCTTTAAAAATTGGATTTCCACCCTTCGCACCTGATTCTTTTCTAATTTTAGATATATAAACATCTTTTAACATGCGCCTTGATGATATGGTTATACTCTCATTTTGGATAACCACATTTGCAATCTTTTGGTTAAACAAGTAGTTTATAATTTGAAATGTTTTTTTCTCTTTTTCTCTCAAAATTCTTGACCAATTTGTTAAATGTTTCGTTGATTGGCCTGGTGTGTCCGACCACCATAGGGCGCAACAAATTCTTATCCATGCGCCTTCAATTTCGAGAGGATGTTCAGATAAATCGCGTTGCCAATCTGCGGGGTAAAATTGGAATGATGGGGCTTTACTCATGTCCGGGATCTCCTTTTCCCGTCCGGATTGTTATATGGCGGAAGGACGGGCCGGAGATTCCCGTCCTTTTCGGAAGCTATCCTATCCGCCGGCTTTGTCATTAAAATAAACTCGCTTGCCCTTGCGTGTATTCCCAAACGTGTTCAACCTTCCCGTATATCCCCAAGCGCTTCGCTTCCGTCTTGACCAGCACGCCGTCAATAGTCAGGTTTGTAATGGCCCGGCGGATTGAGGTCAGCGGCACAGATCCGCCGTCGTATAGCTCATGGGCCTGGGATGGACTTAATCTCTTGTGGGCCCGGAAGATCCGCGCGATTTCATCTTCCTGTTTGTCGGTATGCAGCCGGGATTGCTTTAACTCCGCGCCCGTTTCGTTGATCGTGTTGTAAAACCCCACCGCGCACCCCTTTTGACAATGTAAAACAATGTTATAATTGACTCATTCGCTGGATAGATATAGCTTCGGATCAAACCTTGAATCATGGATCGACCGGGCCATTAGGATCAGGATTTCCTGGTTGAGTTTCTTCTTGAGCGCCGGCGGCAGCTTGTCCAGGTTGGCCTTCGTAATCTCCGGGATCCGGATCATGAACTGCTCCGTCAGCTTGTCCGTGGTCAGGCCGTGATCGTCCATAAAGTTATTGCCCTATGGTCCAGGTTGTGTTAATCTCACACGCGCTTCTTTTGTTTGTCCCGCAGGGCCAGGGTATTCATGAGAATGTCGGCGGACGGCCGGCAGCGGCCCATTTCATAATTCGCGATCATGTCGCGATTCGCGCCGACGAGCTTTGCAAATTTGGCCTGGGAGATTTTAAGATTTACGCGGAGATTTTTGAAAAGTTTTTGATAATCGTGTTTCATAAAGGGCTCCCGTGGATAAATGCCGCCATATCCTCACCAGAGGGGACAAGACCATTGGTCAAGTGGTAACGGACATGATTCATATTGAGGACAATCCAACCCTTGTGTTCGAATGGATAATCCTCGAAAACGGGCAAGAGATCCCGGCTCCGGAGGCGACGGTTGTCCTCGATCCGCATCATCTTCACCGTGGGTCGTTCGGGGATGCGAACTATCTTTATGATCTGTCCGTCGCAGATCCGCGCAAGCTGACATGAAAGCCCGGTCCATAATCCGGCAGCGGCATATAAATTTTATCCCGGTTCGCTTCATGTTCTTTTTTCTCGCTCTTCCGGAAACAACAGCTCCATGACCGTCACCGCGCCGCCCGTGGCTTCGGAAATGCGCAAGGCTAAGTCAGGAGAGGGACGACGACGACCGCGAAGAATGTCGCTCATGTGGACAGGGTGACAATTACACTTAATCGCAAGCTGTTTGATTTCACCGTGAGGAAAGTTCATGGGTTTACGATAACATTAATTGTTATGGATGTCAAGAGACAAAATGACAGATTTTGATATAAACGAAATAAAAAGAAAAAATCTCCGTCGAATTATGGAGATGCGCGGGTTGACACCGACCACGCTTGCAGACAAAGCAAGCCTGCATCAATCCCAAATATCAGCTTGTTTAAATGGAGGCCGCAACATGGGCGGCATCACCATTAAAAAATTATGCGATGCGCTGGGCGTTGATAAAGAGGAATTTTTTAAGATAGAAACAATCGGGTTAACCCCGCCCGTCCGCCTTCCGCGCCCGATCCCAGTTATATCCTGGGTTCAGGCCGGATTGTTCGTGGAGGCGATCGATCTCTATTCCGCTGGCGTGTCCGGAGAACGTGAGCCGGTTCATTCCACAAAGGCGGTCGGCCTCCATGCCTTCGCGCTGCGCGTCGAAGGCGACAGCATGGCGCCACGCTACCTACCAGGCGATATTATTGTTGTTGATCCAGGGATTATGTGCGATAATAATGCACCATGCGTAGTAGTCTTGAATGGAGAGGCGACATTCAAGCTCTTTAAGGAATCCGATGATGCCGTCATCCTGCATCCGATGAACAACAAATATCCGGAGATAGTCATCCGGAAGGACAGCCAGGTTGATTTTCGTGTCGTTGGAAAGGTCGTTGATTTGATTCCAAAAATGTGAGGGACGAGAAAATGAATAAAAAATATTTGTTTCTGTTGGCTGCCCTTTTTTTATTTATGTCCTGTGCGACAGCTCAAAGCGTAAAGGAAGCGAAGGGCAAGGGCTTGATTGTTATTTATGCAGCGTCGTCCGCGGATATATGGGCCGCCATGCCCGACGCATTGAAAGAGATAAATGCGTTTGACGTTGCCGAAAATCGAGCGGAAAATTTCATCTATGCAAAAATCCCCATGTCGGTCATGGCGCGGATCAATTCATACGGCATGGCCCACCATTTAAGCATTGCCATATTTATCGAACCCATGACCGAGAAACAGACGTCCGTTGAGGTCACCTGTCAGAGGACAGAAGGCGTCAACGTCAATTATAGCGACGTTCATTGGACGCTTGATAAAAAATTCAAAAGAATAGAGTAAACACACATTAGAACCAAACCGGTAGCGCATATATTATATTTGCATCATGGGCCTGATCCCTAAACTATGAAATCAGCGGTTGATTTATACGCCCTTGCGATCTTCGGGGCCGTTGCCGGCGTTATCGCTTCATTTCTATCGTGGCAATTTTTTGAGAAGCACCGGCCCCCTAAATATATTTTTTCCCCAAAAAAAAGCGCCCGCCAATCCGCCGCCCTATGTTCCATCGTTGCCGCCGTCATTGGCGTTGCCGGCTATTTTATACCCAGCGTTTTTCTCGCGTTTATTGCAATCGGGCTGCTTTCCGGCGGCATCTTTTTTATCCAAGTGGCTGACCATTAAAGCCCAAAGATAGATATAGCTTTCCCAGCCCCCATTCTGGCGGCTTTTTTATGGCCTTAATTATTACAAAAATTGTTAATCTTTTCTCTTGACAGACATAACATTATTTGTTATGCTCCCCTCCAAAGCTCATTAACAACACCCCCAAGAGAACGCGTCGCAAATACGCGCCGCGTGCCGGGCAGACCGGCCAGAGCAAGGAAAGGCGCGACCTCCACCGGAGCCTGCGAGACGCCGGGAAGTAAGGGAGAACGTGAACGACAAGCACGATCAACGAAAGGAGAGCCCGATTGAAAGCAGCCCTCAAGAGGTTAGCGGATCGGTTAGCGGACAGGGTGAGTAGCGACGACTTTGTAGATCAGGTTGACCGTCAAAGCCAGGTGCTTTCGATTGTCGCGATCATCCTGGCGCTGTTCGCGATAATCATCCCGATGATCATGACTCTTTATGAAAGGGGACTACTATGGACCAGGTGAAAAACGCGGCCTTTGTATGGGGAGAGCTGGCCCCTTATTTTTCCTGTAACTGCGATAAAAACCTGGACGATCGGCGCGCCCTGTGGCGCTGCCCGGTCCATGGCCGGCGCGAACCCAATTACGACGCGCTGGACCAGGCGGACGCAATCGCGGCGCGGGAAATGATGATCATGGCAGCAGAAGCCAGGGCGGAAGGCGACCGCTGATGATTTCGCCTTCCGTCACGCAGATCATAACGCCCTATGCGTCGTTCGGCCATATTCCGGCGGCCATCCTGGAAGCGGCTGCAGAACGCGGGACAGCGGTCCATGACGCGTGCTTTTGCCTGGCGAAAGACCAATACCCGGGGCCGCTCGACCAGGTTGTCCTGGGCCACTACAACAGCTTTCAGCGATGGTTTGACAGCCAGGTCCAGGACGTGATCCTCGTCGAGCAGCGCCTGGTCCATCCGGCCTATCTGTATCACGGCGAGCCGGACCTGATCGTCAAGCTGAAAACCGGGAAAATTGCCCTGATCGACATTAAAACGCCAGC
>Ga0265297_10005451_pt1 | contig 19418 bp, 16 predicted proteins | sample Munlanlwell13791_FD_192502 | JGI IMG/M metagenome (GOLD analysis project Ga0265297, IMG submission 192502) | Leachate microbial communities from a municipal landfill in Southern Ontario, Canada - Leachate well 137-91 | ecosystem: Engineered > Solid waste > Landfill > Unclassified | place...
CTTCATTCTCGCAAACCTGGGGCGTTGCCCCAGGCTATTATAAAATCGGGCCTTTGGCCCTGCCTAAACACCGGTCAACGCACGCTTGAAAAACCTTAACCTGATGGCTATGGGCGTGTCGCCCGTGGGGGGGGCTGCCGTGGCAGACGGGGCGGGGAATGTCATGTATTTTGTTAACTTGTTAGCATATGGGGAGTGCGGATCATGAATGCTGACGGCAAGGGCTGGACCGTGGTGCTGCGCGGCGGGGCGTTGGGGGATTTCCTGCTGACGTTGCCGTTGCTGCGGGGGCTGGCGGCGGCCGGGGAGCGGGGGCTGCTGGTGAGCCGGGACGCCTATCGCGTGCTGCTGCCGCCGGAACGGGGGCCGGAGCAGTTTCTGGCGATGGAGGGCGGGGCGGCGGCGGCCTTGTACGGGCCGATGCCGGCGGCGCCGCCGGGGGCGGCGTGGTCGCTCCGGGGCGCCCGGATGCTGGCCTTCCAAAAGGCGGATGCCGGGCTGGCGGCGGCCTGGCGCGCCGCCGGTGCGGCCCTCGTGCGCTGGATCGAACCGCGCCCGGCCGGCCCGTTGCCGGCGGCCGTTCAGTTCTGCCGGGATGCCGGCGTGGCCGAGCCGCCGGACTGGAGCGTGGCGGCGCCGCTGGCCGGCGGCCCGGAAGCGGACGGGCGGGAGCCGGTCCGGACGGGGCTGTGGCTGCATCCGGGGAGCGGCGGGGCGCGGAAGAATGCGCCGCCGGCGCAGTTCGCACAGCTGGCCGCCGGCTGGCGGCGGGCGCGGGGCGGCCCGGTGACGGTGTCGTTCGGCGAGGCGGAAGACCGGGGGTTCCGCGACGCGGTGCTGGCGGCGTTTGCCGCTGCCGGCGTGGTGCCAACGGTGGCGGCCGACCGGTCGCTGGCCGAGCTGCGGCGGGGGCTGGCCGGGGCCGCCGGGTTTGCCGGCAACGATTCAGGGGTGGCGCATTTGGCCGCGGCCTGCGGCACGCCGGTGCTGGCGCTGTTCCGTGCCACGGATCCCGCGGTGTGGCGGCCGCTGGGGCCGCGGGTCGCCGTGGCTGCCGCAGACGCACCCATGGCCGATTTGTTGGCGCGGCTGCTGGCCGTGGCCGGCGGCCGGTAGCGCCGAGGGTGTGTGCCTCGGTGAGATGCAATCTTTTGGCAGCCATGAGGCGGTAGTGATTTTGCACAGAAGATCGCGAAGGCGGTGTTCCGGACCGCCGTTTGCCAAAAAGCCGGACGCGGCTATAGTGGTTTTCGTAACAGTTACGGTTACATATTGATTTTATGTTATATACAACATCAACGGTCTGGACCGCGTCATTCCATGGCAACCTCACCCGCATCCCCGACCATCTACGAACTGGCCGAACGCACCGGCATCTCCACCGGCACCATCAGCCGGGTGCTGAACCGCCGCGCCGGCGTCGCCGCCAAGACGCGCAAAAAAGTGCTGGACGCCATCCGGCAGCACAATTTCCGCCCCAAGGTGGCGGTGAACCAGACCACCGTGGCGGTGGTGGCGGACCGGGTCCGCTACGCCGTCCATGGCGGCTACCTGGCGACGCTGGTGGTGCATCTGATCGACGAGCTGGCCCAGCAGGGCATTGCCGTGGAGATGTACACGGAAAACAGCGTCAACCGCCTGGCCGACACCTTTGTCGACGGGATCCTGGCCATGAGTTGGGATCCGGCGACCGTGGCCAAGCTCCGGCAGTTCAAGCAGACCCCCATCGTGGTGATGAACGGCATGGATTTGCCGGAGTTTTCCAGCGTCTCCACCGACCATTACCAGAGCGCCGTGGCCGCCACGGAATACCTAATTCAAAAGGGGCACGAGCGTATCGCCTTTCTGACCGGCGGCAAGGACGGCGGGGCGCTGGAGCGCACCCGCGGCTACACCGACACGCTGCGGAAACACGGCCTGACGGTCGAGGATGCGCTGGTCGGCTACGCCGCGAACCAGCCGCTTTATGCCACGCTGAACGCCCTCATGGCCAGCCGGCCCACCGGGCTGTTTGTCGCCGGCGAAGACTTGGTGCTGGAGGCCTCCTACATTCTGGGCAACATCCTCAAGCTCAACATCCCCCAGGACGTTTCGGTGGTGGGGCTGGAGAACCCGAGCGTGTCGCAGTTCCTCAGTCCGCCCCAGACCACCGTCTGCCAGCCGCCGGCCCGCCTGGCGGCACGGGCCATGGAATTGCTGGCGTACCAGATGGCGCACGGCTTTGACCGGCCGGAGCATGTCGTCCTGGCCGAGACCACGATCATCGAACGGGAATCGGTGGCGAAACGGGAACGGTTCCCGTTGACCATAGCAGGAAAGAAACACAAGGAGCGGAAAGCATGAAGAAGCAACTGATGGTTCTGGCGCTCGTCCTGTCCGGAACGGTGCAGGCGGCGATGATCCCGTGGCATTGGTGGACGAATGCCGCCGGGAGCAATGTGGATGCGGCCGGGAATACGTGGAATGTGTATTATGCCGACGGAAGCGCAAATCCATCTTCATGGTCGGCCATGAGTTATGACGGCACACAGTGGGGCAGCCGTCCCGGTTATGACTCCAGCAAGACGCTTACGGCCAACGGCTATTGGAACGCCCCCGGAGTGACGCTTCAGGCGGGCATTTCTGATGTCTATTCCTGGGCGGGCTCGGTGTATGTCTCCGAGTACGCTGAGGCAACGCTGACTTTTGGCAAAACGGTCAGTGGCACTTGGACCCAGCTTGACGAGGTTGTGGTTCCCCTTTATTCCAGTTACAATCTGTCCGCGAACAGCGCCTTGCAGAACATTTCCCTCAATGCCGGCGATCAGTTGACGGTGTACGTCCGCAAAGTCGACGGCGGCTGGGTTGATGTCAGCATGGCGTCGGCGGGGTACATCCCCGAGCCGACCGCCCTGGCGCTGTTGGGCTTGGGTGGCCTGGTGGTGCTGCGGCGGAAGCGCTGAGCGGCGTCCCGACGAAAGGAAAATAGGATATGGACCCGGTGGACACCGTGGACCGGATGGGCAGAACTCACAAGGTCCACCAGGTCTACCGGGTCCACAAAGTTCACCAAAGTTCTCCCACAACCCCCCGGGTTTTTCCATGAGACGTTTCACCCTCATCGAACTGTTGGCACGCCCAGCCGTAGCCCCGAGCCATGGCGAAGGGCGGAGGCAAGTTCGAGCAGCGTTTACGCTGATCGAACTGCTGGTGGTCATCGCCATCATTGCGATCTTGGCGTCGATGCTGTTGCCGAGCCTGCAGCGCTCCAAGATCGCTGCCCGGCAGCTGTTGTGCATGAACCAGTTGCGGACCATGGGGCAGGCGCTGGTGATGTATGCCGGCGACAACAACGACTGGGGGCCGTACAACCACCGCGAGGCGGGATCCGGCTGCCCGAGCGTGGCGCAATGGATCTACAATTGGGATTCGTATATTCAGTTCGGACTGCTGACCGATTATGTCGGCGGTTTTGGGCCCGACTGGGTGCCGCGGGCCTTTATCTGTCCGGAAGACGTTTGGAACCGCAAGGGGTCGGCGGATTTCGGCATGTACGTCTCCTACATGATCAATCCCGAGGCCGGCAGTGCCGTCAACTACTATTACCCGACCGAGCGCTTCAAGTTCTCCAGCCTGCCGGCGGGCCGCTGCACGGTCATCGATTACTGCGAGTGGGGGACGGCGAATCTCCTCGTCAACACCAACCACCAGGCGCGCGGTGTCAACATCCTGCGCGCCGATGGCCGGGTGGCGTGGACGAACATCAGGGCTCTGCAGGGCGTGCCGCTGTTCAGCTTCGGCGGCCTCGACACCGTGAAGTGACCGGCGGCTTCGCCGCCGCCCTCCAAGGCACCGTCCGGCGCAGAAAACAAAAACCGTTGAGTTCCGCCAAACTCCAGCAAGGAAAGTTCTCCCCAATGACCAACCCGATGATGACTGGCTTTGCCTGCCTGGCCCTCGGCCTGGGGAGCCTCGCGGCGCCGGGCCTGGCCTCGGCCGCCGCTCCGGCCGGCGTCGGGACCACTTATTATGTCGACAGCCAGGCCGGGGATGACGGGCAGGCCGGCACCCGGCCGGAACACGCCTGGAAAAGCCTGGCCAAGGTCAATGCCGCGCGCTTCGCGCCTGGTGACCGCATCCTGTTCAAGGCCGGCACCCGCCAGGCCGGCGAGCTGCGGCCCCAGGGCTCGGGCCGCGAGGGACAGCCGATCCGCATCGGCACGTACGGGGAGGGCGGCCGCCCGCGGATCGACGGCGGGGGGATTCCCGCCACCGTAACGCTGCATAACGTGGAATATTGGGAGGTGGAAGGGCTGGAAATCACCAACACAGGGACGGCCCGGGCGCCGCGCAACGGGGTGAAGGTGACACTGGAGGATTTCGGCACCGCGCACCACCTCCAATTGCGCAATCTCTACATTCATGACGTGAATGGGACCAATGTCAAAAAGGATGGCGGCGGCGCCGGGATTTCCTGGAACAACTGGGGAAACAAGGTGAAGAGCCGCTTCGATGGCCTGCTGATCGAAAACTGCCGCCTGGTGCGCACCGACCGCAACGGCATTAGCGGCGGCGGCTATGCCGACCGGAGCAAGTGGCATCCCAGCCTGAACGTGATCATCCGTGGCAACCTGATTGAGGATTTCGGCGGCGACGGCATCGTGCCCATCGGCACGGATGGCTGTTTGGTCGAAAGCAACGTCCTGCGCCGGGGCCGCCAGCGGGCCGAGGACTACGCCTGCGGCATCTGGCCGTGGGGCTGCGACAACACCGTTATCCAGCACAACGAGGTCAGCGGCATGAAAGGGGTGAAGGACGGGCAGGGCTTCGACTCGGACTACAACTGCCGCAACAGCCTCTTCCAGTACAATTACAGCCACGACAATGAGGGCGGTTTCCTGCTGGTCTGCAATTTTGCCCCCAAGGGCGGCGATGCCGGCACCTTTGGCAATACCGGCACGGTCGTCCGCTACAACATCAGCCAGAATGACGGCACGCCGAACGCCGGAACGCTGGGACACCTGATCTCCCTGCAGGGCCCGGTCAAAGACGTGAAAATTTACAACAACGTGATCTATGTCCCCAAAACCAAGAGCGGCCTCCAAATGGTCAATACTTGGGTGACGGATGACGGGCCGCCGGAGAATGTCCGGTGGGCCAACAACCTCTTTTACGCCGAACCGGAAACCGCGGTTGGCTGGATGAACGGTGGCAGCTGGAAGGTGACCTTTGATAACAACCTGTTTTTTGGCAATAAGTTCCAATTGCCGCAGGGCACCGCGTGGATCACCGCCGACCCGCTGCTGGTGAATCCCGGCAGCGGCCAGGATGGGGTTGCGTCGTTGGGGGGCTACCAGCTCAAGGCGGGGTCGCCCTGCCGCGGGGCGGGGCAAGTCATTCCCGACCACGGGGGCCGCGATTTTTGGGGCAACCCCCTGCCGGCGGCCGCCGGCGGCCAGCCGGCCATCGGCGTGCATGAACCGCTTCGGCCCTGAACCGCCAGCTCTATTCCTGCCGCACGGTTCGTGGTTGATGCGGGACCAGGGTGTTGAGGTCCACGCTTTTGCCGGGCTCCAGCGCGATCGCCCGGATCCCGGCGGCGGTGCAATCCTTGAGGAAGCCTGCCGGATCGGCGGTGTTTTCGGCAAACAGGCCGTAATGCATGGGAATGGCGGCCCGGGCGCCGAGCTTCCTGATCGTTTCCACGGCTTGGGCGGCGTCCATGTTGCCCCAGCGGCCGTTGATGCAGATGATGACGAGGTCGGGCGCCCGCCCGGCAGCCTTGAGGATCAGGGCGGGCAGCTCGTCCCGCCATTCCGTGTCGCCGCTCAGGTAGATGAGCCGCCCTTCAATCCCGATGAGCAACCCGGTCGCCGCCGGGTCGCTGTGGAACGCCTTGACCGGCGTGAGCGTAAAGGGGCCGGCCGTGAATGGCACTCCGATGCGGACCGTTTCGGCGCCGGTGATGCCGAGGGTGGCACAGGTCGCGGCAACGCTGGCCGGTCCCGCCAGCCGGCAACCCGGCGGGGCGCCGGCCAGGATTTGCGGGAGCCCGGCGGGGTCCAGATGGTCGATGTGGTGGTGCGTGCAATAGATGAAGTCCGGCCGGAGCGCGGCCGCGGCCAGGGGCGGCGGGGCGAGGCGCGTGACCCCGTCCCGCTGCTCGACGAAATGGCTGACATACGGATCCACGGCCAGGCGGTATCCCGCCGCCACCAAGAGGAAACTGCCCTGCAACAGCCAGATGATGTCCATGGTCCGAAAGGCCTTGTGAGGTTGCGTTGCCAACCCGGTTCCGCCGGTGGCGACCATAACGCCATGAGTGCCGATGGACAAGGAGCCGGAGCGGCGGGCGGCGGCGCCGGTTTCGGGGGGCGAAAACCGGCCAGCGCCTGCGGTCGAACGGCGGCACCGCCGGCCGGTTGGGGCCACCCTTTTGGAAAAGGGTGATCCCCCCGCGCTTCGCGCTGTGCAGCCCCGGCTGTCGCCGGGTCGCTCACATGTTCGCTCTGGATCCCCCTTCCCAAAACTTTTGTTTCATTTGCGGATTCCGCAGGCCGCTTTGAGCGATGGGCCACGCCTGGGACAGTGGGGACGGCCTGCGGAATCCGCAAACGGCACAAACAGGTTTGACGGAGGGTTTGGGAACCACCTTTCCTCAAAAGGGGGTTCCCAACCGACAAGAAGGTCATGCGCTCGGGGAAATTGTTTGTTATTTAGTACACCGTACTATATGTTAAACGATCATGCAGGGAACAAAACGGCAGGACACAAGGAACCACGGCATGGGCAGACCCGCGTCACACCAGGGCCCGCGGCGCGCCGGCGCGGCGGACACCGCTGCCGCCGGCCCCGATACCGCCCGCTATCACGTGCCGAACCTGGAACGGGCGCTCACGCTGCTGGAATTCCTGGCCGGCGAACCGCGGGGCTGCGGCGTCAGCGACCTGGCCCGCCGCCTGCACCTGCCCAAGAACAGCGTGTTCCGCATCGCCTCCACGCTGCTGGCCCACGGCTACCTGGAACGGGGGGGCGAGGCCCAGGAGTTCGTGCTTGGCCGCAAACTGCTGGCGCTCGGCTATGCCGCCGTCGGCGAAACCACCCTGGCCGGCCACGCGCTCGGCCCCATGCGCGATCTCCGCGACCGCACCGGCGAGACCGTGCTGCTGGGCACCCTGCTGGAGGCCGAGGGGGTCATCCTGGAGCAGGTCATGAGCCGCAACCCGATCCGTTTCGTGGTCGAGGCCGGCCATCGCTTCCCCTTGCACACCGCCGCCCCGGGCAAGGCGCTGGTCGCCTTCCTGCCGGAGGCGGAGCGCACCGCGCGGCTGGCCCGGCTCACCTTCCCGCGCTTCAACCGGCGCACGCTGACTTCGCGTGCCGCCTATGAACGGGAACTGAAAAACGTGCGCCGGCGCGGTTACGCAGTCGACCGCGCCGAGGAGGTCGAGGGGCTGCACTGCGTGGCGGCGCCCGTTGTCAATCACCGCGGATACCCCGTGGCCGCGGTCTGGGTGACCGCGCCCGCCTACCGTCTGCCGGTGGCGGCGTTCGCCCGGCTCGGGACGCTGGTGCTGGACACCGCCAAAACCATCTCGGCCGCATTTGGTTACGGCGTGCTGCCGGCGGGGCAGACCGGCTCGCGCGGAGGCGCGGCGTGAAACGTGACATCCATTACACACAATATAGGGGCGGTCCGGTTTCGCCGCTGCGGTTTTTTGCGGAAGGCGTCTGACACAGACGCCGCTACAGCCGAGAATGTTATTTTGCTGTAGCCGCGGCTGTGTCAGCCGCGCGACGGGCTTTCCTGCCATAGTCGCGGAAAAGGAAAAACGGTCACATGGACTACGATCTGGCGGTCATCGGCGGCGGCAGCGGCGGCTTCGGCGCGGCGCTGGCGGCGGCGCGCGCCGGCCTCTCGGTGGCGCTGGTGGAGCGGGAGCCGGCGCTTGGCGGCACCTCGACCCGCGGCGGAGTCAACTGCTGGGAGCCGGGGGTCGGCGGCACCGGCATCCCGTTCGACCTGTACCGGCGGCTGAAGCGGACGCCGCAGGCGGTGGGCATCTACTCGTTCGACCGCCATTTCTGCTGGCAGGACGGCTGGTATTGGCCGCAGGCTTTGGAGAAGGTGAACTTTCCCGGCGGCATCACCGTCATCGATCCGGGCCGCACCTATCGCGACACCCTGCGCCGGCATCCGGAGGGTGGTGCGCCGCCGACGGAGGCGTTCAGCCGGCGCGCCTGGCACGGCGTGGTGTTCGAGCCGGACGCCATGGCCCGGGCCATGGCGGAATTGCTGGCGGAGACCGGCCGGTGCTCCCTCCTTCTCAACACCGTGATGGTTGCCGTCGAGGCCGCGGGCGGCGTTGTCCGGGCGGTGCGGCTGGACGACGCCCGGCGCCTGGTTGCGCGCCACTGGGTGGACGGCACCGGGGACGGCCGGTTGTGCGCCGCCTGCGGTTGCGAACAGCTGCGCGGCCTCGACCCGCGCTCGCGCTTTCAGGAACCCAGTGCTCCGGAAACGGCCGCGCCGGACCGGGTCAATGGCGTGACGCTGATTTACCGGGTGACCCCGCTTGGCGCCGCCGGGGACGCCGGGGGCGGGGTGGAACCGCTGCCGCCGAAGATTCCGGACGCCTGCTGGTGGGCCGCCCAGTTCCCGCCGGTCTGCTGCAACCACTATCCCAACGGCGACCGCAACCTGAACATGCTGCCCACGCTGGAGGGCGGCGAGTTTTTGGCGCTGGGCGAGGCGGCGGCCCGCCGCGAAGCCGAACGCCGGGTGCGGGCGCACTGGCATTTCCTGCAAGTGCATTGGCCGGAGTTCCGCCGGTTCCGCCTGAGCTGGACCGCTCCGCTGCTCGGGGTGCGTGAAGGCCCGCGCACGGTGTGCGAAGGCATGCTGACGGAGGCCGACCTCCGCCGCGGGCTCGGCCGGCAGGAGCAGCCGGACTGGGTGGCGGTTGCCGATCATCCGCTTGACCGTCACGGGGAGGGCGGCGGCTGCCCGGAACTCGCGGCACCCTACGGCATTCCCTACCGCTGCCTGATCCCCAAGGGGTTCCATAACCTGCTGGTGGCCAGCCGCGCGGCCGGGTTTTCCTCGATCGCGGCGAGCAGCGCCCGGCTGTCGCGCACGGTGATGCAGCTCGGCCAGGCCGCCGGCACCGCCGCGGCCCTGGCCCGGGAGGCGGGCGTGGAGCTGCCGGCCGTGCCGCCGGCCCGCCTGCGCGCCGCCCTGCAACGCCAGCACGTCCAACTCGCCTGGCCGCTCCCCGCCGAATTGGAGACGTATTTGAGCGATGAATAGGTTGCAGGAAGGGAAACTATTGGGAACCCCCTTTTGAGGAAAGGCGGTTCCCAAGCCCTCCGTCAAACCTTTTTGTTCCTTAACGCGGAGGGGCGTTTCAGCCACAAGCCATTCTGGCAAAACATAGAATCAGCGTGAGATGCTTGTGGCTGAAACGCCCCTCCGGTTTAAGATACAAAAGTTTTGGGAAGGGGGATTCAGAGCGAACATGTGAGCGACCCGGCAGGGCCGGGGCTGCACAGCGCGAAGCGCGGGGGGAGCACCCTTTTTCAAAAGGGTGGCCCCAACCAACACCACAGGAGCAGGGATCATGGAAAACTATGTCAAGGGCAGGTGCATCATCGTGACCGGCGGGTCGTCGGGGTTTGGCTTGGCAACGGCGCGGCTTTTGCTGGAGTGTGGGGCCAGGGTGGCGATCACCGGGCGGGATGCGGCGCGCCTGGACGCCGCGGTCAGGAAGTTGGGCGGGGGGGACGCCTTGCTGGCGGTCACCGCAGACGCCACCCAGACGGCCGACTGGCGGCGGCTGGTTGCGGCTGTGCTGGAACGCTTCGGCGCCCTGGACGTGCTGGTCAACAACCATGGCGGCGGCATCAAGATCGCGCCCACCGAGGAGATGGACGACGCGGCCATTGCCGCCGTTCTCGACCTCAACCTCGCCTCGGTCATCCGGGGCTGCCGCGAGGTGCTGCCGGTGATGCGGGCGGCGGGGCACGGGCACATCCTCAATGTTTCCAGCGCCTGCGCCCGGCATTCGTGGCCGGGCTGGGGCGTTTATACCGCGGCCAAGGCGGGGCTGGTCGGGTACACCCGTTGCCTGGCGCTGGAAATGGCGCCCTGGGGCGGCAAGGCCACCTGTTTCATCCCCGGGGCGGCGCGCACCAATTTCAGCCAGGCCGCCCACCTGGACGACAGTTGGCAGGCGGGGTTGCCGGACGCCCACGACTTCGCCCGCACCCTGGTGCACTGCCTCGACGTGCCGCCCAACTCGGTGATCGAGGAAGTCTCGATCTGGGGCACCGAACAGATCAAAATGCTGAACCCGTTTTGAGCTTCCGCCGGATCCGGCGGCAGGTTTATTCTATTTTGAACAGAAGGACGCAAAGATAGCGAAGGCTGGAGTGATGGTTTCCTTTTGCGGTCTTCGCTACCTTCTGTTCAAATTCATGAATAATTCAGGTTAAAACCCGGTTCCTATGACGGACGCTCCGAGCCTTGCCCCGTCTGCCACGGCAGCCCCCGTCACGGGCGACACGCCCGTGCCTGCAGGAACCCATGTCCGTCTTCTGTAGCGGCGTCTGTGCCAGGCGCTCCCCAAATGACCACTCCCCGCGCGGCTGGCACAGCCGCGGCTACAGCGGAACACCCCCTCTTCGTGGGGTGCACCCCGCGAAGAGGCGCGGCCGGTCAGGGAATTGCCAAACGGACCACCAGGGAATCCCGACGGAAGTGACATGCGCCCGGGAAAAACTTGCAAAATTGTAAAAATGGAGTATACTGTATACCGTCGTGTTCGTGGAAAGAGCTTGGGTATTGGTGCCGGCAAGTGTCGGCCGGGCTTTGGAAAAAGTCAGGGGTTGAAAATGAAGAAACTGATTTTGACGCTGGTGTGCGCGGGTTGTGCCATGGGCGAGGTGATGGCGGCCTACCAGTATGGGGACAATGTCGAGTATCGCGGCCAAAACCAGCTGTACACGACAAGTTCGGCCGCTCTGTCAATCGACATCTTGAATCCCCTCAGCCGCAATCTTACGCTCAGCAATTGGGACTACCTGATTGTCAATGCGACCGATGCCAACGGTAATCTCACGCTTCGCAATGTGGCTATTGCCGGGGATTCCATCGATATCGGTTCGTTCGAAGCCGGGACCAAGCTGCAATTCCAGCTGAGCAACGAGCGGTTCACCACCACCCGGGGGCGGTTGGCGGGCATGGGCTGGGACCCCAGCGCGGGTGAGCATGATTACCTGGTTTTCGACGGCAACTACGGCATTTGGGGAACCGACCAGTATGTCGATGTGGCCTTCCGGGTTGGCGTGGGCACTCCGATTCCGTCCGGCCAGCCGCTGCCGGGGGTGGCGCTGGCCCTGCTGATCGGCGGCGGCGCGTTTGGCGCGGCCGGCTTCGGCAAGGCGCGCCGGAAAACGGCGGCCGGCTGAGCGGGCGCCGGCAGATTTTATTGACGTGATACCGGCTGCGGCCGGCATGAAGGGCGGTTGGCCTGGTCTCCGGGGGGGGGCAAGTGTGAAAGCGCTTGTTGAGACGGTCGCCGCCCTCTTTGTTTGTCCCGCTCCGGGGGAGCCGCTCGGCAAAACCGCATTTCCGACGGGGCTTCCGGGAAATCACCGATGACTGAATCCGCCCAACTGCCGAAAAAGAAAACATTCTTCCGCCAAGCGGCCATTGCCGGCGGCCTTCTCGTCACCCTGGCGATCGGCGGCGTGTTTGTCGTTCATGCCGTCAAAAATGCCCGGCAAACCCAGCGCTACCAGACCGCGCTGGCGGCTTACGAGCGCGGCGATTACGCCGAGGCGGAAACCCGGTTGCTCAACTATCTGAAGGAAGACCGGAACCAGGAAAACGCCTGGGTGAAATTGGCCGAGCTTTACGGGAAACAGCAGCGCTGGCGGAGTGCCGCGCGTTGCTGGCGTTTCGCCGCGTCGCTGAACAGCCTGAACGAAACCTATGCCCGCGCTCATATTGAGGCGCTTTTGCGCACCCGGTCGTTTCGGGCGGTGGCCGAGGCGGTGGGGCGCCTGCCGGAAGCGCAGCAGAAGCCGTTCCGGCCGGCGCTGTGCCTGGCCTGGCTGATGGGCGGCCAGTTGGAAAAGGCCAAATCGCTGCTGGCTACGCTGCCCGGTGGCCCCGGCGATGTCCGCTTGCGCTGGCTGCATTTCCTGGCGGATCATGCGGCGCAGTGGACGGCTGGAAAACGTCAGGCGCAGCTCCCGCAATTGGCGGTCTTTGCCCGTTCTTCCGACGAGGTGGTGGCGGTTGAGGCGCTCATGCAGCTCTTCCAGGCCGCGATGGACGGGAAGAAAATGGCGGAGGCGGAAAGCTGTTTGCAGCGCCTGGCGGAGATCAATCCGGAATACGCCCTTCCCCTGCTTGGCGACTTCTACTATCAGGCCCGGCGTTACGAGGATGCGTATCGGGTTTATCAGAAGGCGACGCGGGATGGGTTGCCGCAGGATGCGGTGTTCCGGTATGCCGACGTGTTGTTTTTCCTGAACAAACCCGCCGAATTGAAGCAGCTTGCGCCCGTGTTCCATACGGGCAAGCGTGAGGCCATGCTCTGCGGGTTCTACATCGAAGCGTTGATCGCCTACCTGGAGCAAAATGTCGAAGCGCTGGGGAAAAACCTGAAACAACTGGATGCCTCCGTCACCTCGCCGCTGGCGGTGGTCATGAAATTCGATTATGCGCTGCGGAGCGCCCAGGTTCCGCTGCTGGTGGCGGCGTTTCAGGAAATCACCCGCCGCCGTGAGTTGGCGGACTTCTTGCCGACGGCATACGAAAAGGTGCAGCCGCTGCTGGCGAAGTTGTATGCGGAGCGCAAGATCGCCGAAGCCGCACCGCTGGTCCGGCTGCTTTATCCGGGCCATCGCGACAACCTTCGGCTGGCCAGGATGTTCTTCCTCGATCAGGGGATGACGGAAACCGTCGCGGCCGAAGAACTGGATGCGGCGCTCCAGAAATTTCCCGATGATCCGGTGTTGCTGACGGTGGCGGTTGATGACCGGCTACGGAAGGGCGAATTCCAGGCCGCCCTGCCGCTGGCGGAACGGAACCTCGCCGCCGGCAATGCCTCGGTTTATGCCGCGGTGCAGGAGGTGATGGCCCTCGATGGCGGCGGGCGCGGCGACGCGGCCCGGAAAAAATATGAGCAGCTGCGCAAACAGCATCCGGACAACGCCGAAATCCTCAAGTCTTACCTGGCCTTCTGCCTGCGCCGGAACCGGCCGTTGCCGGAGCTGGGGAGCGCACCCCAATTCCAGGCCTTGCAGCGGTTGCTGGCGGGCGAACGGGCGTTCCGGGAAAAGCAGACCGCCCGGATGATTGAGGATTTCTCCGCGCCGGACCTGCTCCAGGCGCTGGATCCCGCCAGGCCGGAAGATCAGGCATTGCTGTTTTACCTGGCGTTGCGCCTGGGCGAGGCTGATGCCTTGAAGCCGGCCATTGCCATCTATGAAAAACTCAAGGCGGTGGTGGCAGAACCGCTGCTGATTCAGCTGAATCTTGCGGAGCTCTATGCCGCCGCCGGCGAAAAAGCCGCGGCGCTGCGCGAGGCACGGGCGGCGTGGGTGAGCCGCGGCGCCGTGCCGGCGGCACAGGCCTGCTATGGGCTGCGCCTGGCGGAAGCAGGCGATGACGCTAAGGCGTTGACGCAGTTGGGGCCGCTGGTGGCGGGAAAATCGGGCGACCCGAGAATCTTCCCCGCCTGGGTTAAGGTTTTGGAAAAGCTGATTGCCAAAAGCTATCAGGCCGGACGTTATGGGGAGTGCCTGGACTATTGCGGGCAGTTGCGGCGCGGCGCGCCCGACAACGCGGTGGCCCGGGATTACGGCGGCAAGGCGCAGGCGGCCATGGCGCGGGCCAAGGGACGGCAGGGCCATGAATAACCTGATCGTCCAGAGCGGGCAGGCGGTGCGGCGGTCGCCGGTTCCCGCCGCGCTGCTGGCGGTCTCCTGCGCCTTCGGGGCGTGGCAGAGCGTCGCCGCCAATGACGGCGAGTGGGATTCGCCGCTGGCGCTGCTGCTGCTGGCGGCGCTTTCCGCCGTGCATGGATTGCTCCAGCTGCCGGCGCCGAAGGCCGCGGGGCGTTGGTTGTCCTGGGGGCTGCTGGCGGCCGCGGTCGTGCTCATGGGCTGGAGCGCCGGCGCCGGTTCGGAATTCGGCCGGAACACCGCGTTGCTGCTGGGGGTCTGCGCCACGGGGGCTTTTTTCTGCGGCGCAACCTGCCTGGCTCCCATGGGCTTTTCCCTGGGCCTGTGTTTCTGGGTGCTGCCGTTTCTGGAAAGGATCACCCTGTTTCTGAGCTATCCGTTGCGGCTGCTGTCCACCGGCTTGTCGGTGGGGCTGCTGCGCCTTTTCGGCGTTGACATTCAGGCCCGCCTGACCACCATTTCCATCGGCCAAACCCAGCTTGCCATCACCGATGCCTGCAGCGGCGTTTCCCAGTTGGGCGTGCTGCTGTTCTTCGCCTATCTGCTGGCGCTGAAACTGCCGGAGCGGCCGCAGTGGCAGACGCTCGTCTGGGGGCTGTTCATCCTGCCCATCGTCGTGCTGGCCAACACGGTGCGGCTGCTGCTCACCATCGGCTTGTTCTTCTGGCTTGGCGAACGGTCGTTCGCCAACGACATCCATGTCGGGCTGGGCTATTTCTTCGTCCTGCTGTCGCTGGCACTGTTGTGGTGGAGCGGCCGGCTGCTTTTTTACGCGCCGGGAGAAAAGCGATGAGGGCGGCCGGGGTGAAACCGTGGATGCTCGTCCTGCTCGGCGGTCTGCCGCTGCTCTCCAAGCTGCCCTATATGGTCCGGGCCTGGCGGACGTCGCGGCCGGACCAGTGGGATTGGCTCTTTCTTCTCGCGTTCGCGCTGCTGACTGCTTTGCTGTGGCCGCGGTTGCGCGCCTGGCGCGGCTCTGGCGACAGTCGGTTTTGGGGCGGTGCCGGCCTCGGCGCGCTGCTTTATGGTGCCGGATGGTGGCAGCCCGTCCACGCGCTGGCGATCGTCGGTGCCCTGGTGTTCGCCTGGAGCATGACGGGCGTCGCCGTCGGCGGCCGGATGGCCGGCGCCTTGGTACCGCTGTTCGGCATTCTGGGGCTGGCCTGCACCGGGACCACTTACTGGATCGGCTATTTTTCCGGATGGGACGGCTTGACGGTCAAGCTGGTGGCCGGAACCGCGCTCGGCCTTTGGGCGGTGGCATCCGCCTGGCGCCGGAAGCTGCTGCCGGTGCGCGTCGTGCTGTTCGGCATGGGGCTCGCCGTGCTGCTGGGGCTTTGGGCCTTTCCCGGCCATCATTACGCGGCCTATCCGCCGTTTCAGCCCACGCTCGCGATCTTCAAATTTGGCCAGTTTGTCGGACGGGAGATCCCGCCGTCGGACAGCGACCGGCGATTTTTCGGCAACAGCAGGATCCGGCGTGCGTTTTTTGCCGACGACCACTCTGCCGTGGCCGTGCTGGAGGTCGGCGACTTAGCGGACGTGCACAAAATCCATCCCGCCGGCTATTGCCTGCGCGCCGCGGGACGCCAGATCGTCAGCGACCGGCTGTGGGTCACGCGGCTGGAGCAGCGCGGGTTCCAGGTCAATGAAGTCCTGGTGGACAACCGCGACGGCACCTTCATGCTGCTGTGGGCCTGGTACAGCAGCGCTGCGGAGTCCGCGGGCAATTTCCTGTTTTTCCGGCGTTCGTACACGCCCGGCGGCGGTTGGCGCACCTACCAGGCGGCGGTTACCGGCACCGGCACGGGAACCCCCGCCGAGGTTGCGGCTGCCCGCACGGTGCTGGACGCCTTTCTCGCGGAATGGGCGCGGACGGGGCGCGCAAAGGACCTAAGGGACCTAAAGGACCCAAAGGACTGAACGAGGCGGCGCGCCCGTGAACAAAAGTTGGTTATAGCCCGTCGTCCAACGCCCGTTCCTAATGTCCCCCGTCACTTGGAGGTCCGGCGACGATTTGCGGGCTTGATATCCGCCCTCTGGCAGGATAAAATTCCGCTGTTTGCGGGTGATGTGCGCGCGCCACCTCACGTCAGAAGATGGGCAAAAGGGACGGAACCATGCCAACGCTCAGCCCAACCGGCATGCGGAACGGCAATCAAAAGTTCTGCCCGTTTTCTCCCCGCCCGGTTAACCGCCTGAAAATCCTGTCACTGGTTTTTGCAATGGCCGCTGCCGCCGCACCCTCCCGTGCCGGCATCCTCCTCAGTTTTAATTTCAACGACATTACGAGCGCGTCGATTTCCACCCTGCAATACCAGACCGGCAACCGTCTCGTTTACAACGCGACGTTCGCGGATTGGGCCCGGTCCGGGTTTCATGCCACTCATGCCATCCAGTTGAGCGGTGCGGTGCATGGCGGCCCCGGCGACTATGCCATCATGATCTATGGGGACAACACCCTCACCCAGCAAACCGCCTTTGCCGCCAACGCAAGCGGGGTGACCTATTATGTGAGCTACGATATCGGGCCGAGCGTTTACACGAATCCCACTCAGGCCACCCAAGCCGGCGACACCTTTCTCGTGAGGCTGCTGCGCGACAACAACTCGGTGCTGGCCCAAAACTACGTGGCGCCGGGCGCCTGGTCGGGCACGCAGACCTTCACCAAGACCTACTTCTCCTATGTCGGCGACGGCAGCGGCCCGCTCCGGATCAAGCTGGAAAGCGGCAACACCCAGACCCGTTTCGCCGGCGCCATCGACAACCTGGCCTTTTGGGACAGCGTGCCCACGGACGTCCCGGAACCGCAAACCGCACTCGCGGCGGCGGTGATGCTCGTCGCCGGCGCGGGATTCAGGCGTGGGCACCGGCGCCGGATCGCCTGAGTTGGAAAAACCAACCGGTCCCCTTTACCGTCCTCGCCCTGCCGCCCGCCCAAAACGGCCAACGCATGCCGCCGTCGAGGACGGGGAGGACTCTTGGCCCCGATCCCCAACCCGAGGACGTTGGGGACAAAGAGGACGCGGCGGCACGAAAAGGAAACACGCCGAGCTGGGGCTCGGCGTTCCCAGGGGGGGGCGTCCCTCGCAATGGGTAACATCATCCCTTGAGCCGCCGACCTCCCGGTTTCCAGACGGCCGGGGGTGCGCGCCGCGGAATGCCCTGATGCTTGACGTTGGTCGCTGGTAGCGGCGCGCACCCCCGGCCGTCTGGAAACGGAAGGTCTCGGGGATTCCAAAGGGACAGGTCCCTTTGGCCGGGGTTTGGGGGCGGCGCCCCCAACATGCTCTGCCTTACTTACTTGGCCGCGGGGCCGGGGAGGGGGGCCAGGCGGGTCCAGCTTTCCAGGGACCAGGCGGGGTCGGTGGGGCCGCTGGCGGGCAGTTTGGGGGTGAGGCCGCACTGGCGCGCGAAGTACGCATGGAACGCCAGGGTCGGCGTCAGTTCGGGATGGAAGATGGTGGCCAGCACGCCGGGGGCGGTGACCGCGGCAATGGCGCCGCGCACCTCCAACAGGACGCGCACCCCGGGGCCAACGCGGGTGATGACCGGGGCGCGGATGAAGGTCAGCGGCAGCGGGTCCGGCGCCACCTCCGGCACCGTGGCGGCCGTGTTGAAGCTGTCGAGCTGGCTGCCGAAGGCGTTGCGGCGCACCGTGATGTCGAGCAGGCGCAGGTGCGGCGTCTCGCCCTCGATCTCCTTCGCCAGCAGGATGGTGCCGGCGCAGGTGCCCCAGAGCTGCAGGCCGGCGGCGGCCCGGTGGCGGATCGCCGCGTCCAGCCCGAAAATCCGCAGCAGCCGGCCGAGGCAGGTGCTTTCACCCCCGGGCAGCACCAGCCCGGCCAGGGTGTCCAGCTCCTCCAGCGTCTTCACCCGGCGGGCCGGCACCCCGAGGCGCCTGAAGTGCCCCAGGTGCTCCACCACGCCGCCCTGCAGATCCAAAATGCCGATCATGGAATGTGCCGTCCATGGTTTGGAAAAATAGTGATGCGGGGAAGGAAAAACCTTTTGAGGAAAGGTTGTTTCCTTCCCCGCGCCCCATCTTTTTCCAAACCTGATTGTCGCTTATGAATCCAATGCGTCCGGCGTTGGCCAGAATATTTGACCATTGCCGGTCAGGGCTTGCAGCCCGTCAGGCCGTCGCGGCTGCGCTACAAGCGCCCGGCGACAGCCCGGCCGATCCATTCTCATATATGCCGTGTCAGGCTGAAAAGTAATTGAGCCGAACATTGAACACTCAACGTTCAACATGGATGATTCAACATTGGACGTTGAATGTTCGATGTTGGATGTTCGGTTTCACCCTAACGCGGTGTTTTCTACTATCTACTTGCCTTCATTCACCAGCCGCGGCCGGCCAGGCGTTCGGCCTCCGGAATGGCCTTGATCTCGAGGCCGGGCATCGGCTCGCCGAGGTCCATGGAGGCTTCCAGCACCTTGGCGGGGTCGTTGAAGTAGGCGGTGGCCTTGACGATGGCGCGGGCGCGCTTGGCGGGGTCGGCGCTCTTGAAGATGCCGGAGCCGACGAACACGCCGTCGCAGCCGAGCTGCATCATCAGGGCGGCGTCGGCCGGGGTGGCAATGCCGCCGGCGGCAAAGTTGACCACCGGCAGGCGGCCCAGCTCACGCACCTGGCGGGCGACCTCCAGCGGCACGCCGTTGGTCTTGCAGAACGGCACGACCTCCTCCTCGGGCAGGCCGGTGAGCTGGCGGATCTCGCGGTTCATGGTGCGCATGTGCCGCACCGCCTCGACCACGTTGCCGGTGCCCGCCTCGCCCTTGGTGCGGATCATGGCCGCGCCCTCGGCGATGCGCCGGCAGGCCTCGCCCAGGTTGCGGGCACCGCAGACGAACGGGATGACGAACTTGCTCTTGTCGATGTGGCATTCCTCATCGGCGGGGGTGAGCACTTCGCTTTCGTCGATGTAGTCGATCTTGAGCGCCTCCAGCAGCTGCGCCTCGACAAAGTGGCCGATGCGCGCCTTGGCCATCACCGGAAGGGTCACGGCCTCCTTGATCGCCTTGATCAGTTCGGGGGCGGACATGCGGGCCACACCGCCCTGCTTGCGGATGTCGGAGGGGACGCGTTCCAGGGCCATGACGGCGACCGCGCCGGCTTCCTGGGCGATCAGCGCCTGTTTGACGTCGGTGACGTCCATGATGACGCCGCCCTTGAGCATTTGGGCGAGCTGGCTGTTGAGTTGGAAGCGTTCGGACTGGGGGGTGGTGCACATGGGATACGGTCTCCGAGGCGTGAACGGGTGCGGTTGATACTAAAATCTAAGAATGTACTATAACAAGCATGGCAAAAAGGTGCAAATCGGTTTTGCTGCGCTTATTAAAGTTAAATTGAATCGATACAAATTGCGGCCTGCCGGGCGGGGACGCCCCTTTTTTAAGGGTGACCCCTGGGGACCGCCCCGCCGGGACCAGGGGACGTTTCCATTGCCCCTTTGGGG
>Ga0265297_10005452_pt1 | contig 19417 bp, 19 predicted proteins | sample Munlanlwell13791_FD_192502 | JGI IMG/M metagenome (GOLD analysis project Ga0265297, IMG submission 192502) | Leachate microbial communities from a municipal landfill in Southern Ontario, Canada - Leachate well 137-91 | ecosystem: Engineered > Solid waste > Landfill > Unclassified | place...
AACGGGATATTATAAGCCGAAGAGTCCGCGCCCTCGCTCTTAGCCGTCAGTTGAACGACCTGCGTCGTGTCCCTATAAAGCTCAAGGTATATGGTCGTGATGTCGACGGTAGCGTGCGGGGTTATCCTGAAATACCCGTTTATGAGCACCTTCTTGCCGGCGACTGTCGTTATCGCCACGGAAGCGACGGTCTTGTACCCCGAGTTGTCAACATTCGCGTTTGAGCTGGCGTTATACCCGACCGCCGCCGAGTTCATATCATCGACATACTTCTTATTCGCCACGTCGTAATTATTCGACGGCGCGGACGAGGGCGTGACAGGGAACGAGCCGAAGGTCTTTATCCCGGCAACAGACTGATTGCCGGTGACCTTGACGCAGGCGTCGGTAATATCGGTCTTGAGATTCGCCCGGGTGATCTTCTTGAGCGCGTATGAGGCCGCGCTGTCCTCAAGGACCAGGACGTCATTATCGGTAAGCGAGGTCTTGGCCGCAAGGTCGTGGATAGACACAAGGTTCGACCACGTCCCGGCCGAATAGCACACGTAGACCTTAAGCGTGTCAGTAGCGACATAAATATCCCCGGCGGCCGGAGCGACAGCTTTTGAGGCATCCGCGCCCCTGGATATGGTTCCCGAGTAGTTCGTGGCTGTAAGGCCTGTCCAGGTCATCGTAGAGCCGTCAGAATAGAGGTATCCCGGGATAAGCGTCGGCAGGTTGATGAGGATATCCCTGTCTATCTGCTCCTGGAGCTGCTGGCACATCATAGTGAGCCGGTCAAGGCATTCCTCAAGGGTCTCGGCAGGCTGCCCCTCCCCCTCCTTAAAGTCCGTTCCCTGCGTCAGCTCTACCTCCCTGCGGATGATGAGGTTATACTCGTCCAGCAAGGGGTCGGTAAGGGTCACGGTCCCGCCAGCGGGGTCGCCCTCGCCGGCCACGGTATAGTCGGTATCGAGCACGAGGGTGCTCTCTGCCGAGGTCGCTATGGTGACCTTTATTACCGTCAAGTCCTCGTCCGCAAGAAAGTAGTACGGGACCGCGAAAACGGTCGATACGTCATCGCCGGCAAATACGACCTTGTTTACTGCGCTGGGAACGGTCATGTGATATCTCCTTTTAAGTTGACAGCCCTTAATTTTCGTTGCGCTGGACTCCTCAAAACTTCGTCCATTGCCCTGGAAGAGCGCTCAATTCGTTTACGAACTCCCGATTTTATGGCCCGAATAAGGGCCGCGAACGCCTTGTCTACTTCCGGCCCTGCGCCTACAAAAATTGTTCCCGGGCGAGTATGGTTATTCATTTTTTCGGATTCTCCGGGTTTACGTTCACACCCAGCAAATCAAGCGCCGTCAATACTGCGAACAATACCTTATCTTCCCCATCAGGGCTTTGCGCCAACTGATAAAGATTTTGTGCCGGTATAGGAACAGTGGCAGTTGTGATTTCTCCCCCGATCGTGGGCTTGGTCCCGCGCATTGTTCTGCCTTTCATAGAATCAAGAAGAACCCGAGCAACAGGAGATGTTTTTCCTGACAAGAAGCTGGTTATGATATCGAAAGGATTCTCGCCTCCGTATCTCGCTATATTTGTTTGAACATATCTACCTTTTGCGTTAATTTTCCACCAGCCCAATTTCCCATTATGCGTTGTCGGAACTATTCGAGCCGCAAGAGTGATAAGCGAGCCCATTCCGGCAGTAATATTTATTTTGGTCTTGTGATTTTCCCCGACCATAATTTTCCCGAAATCCGAGCTTCTGGGGTCTAAATTAACGCTTTCGTCATCGAATAATTTTGCTGTTGCCAAAACTCCAGCAAGAACTCCTACTGTTTTTAAAATATTATTTGCTGCCATCTTTTTCACTTCGGGACGCATGTTGGGTTCAAGAAGATGTGCGGTAAGAACATCAAAATTTGATTTTAGATATTTTATAGAGAATAATGCAATATTGGCGGTTTTCGCCTGTCCGGGAGTCATAGCGATATTCCCACGACCAGTCATGGAATTTATCAAAAGCCCAAGCCCGGCGTCTTTTTCTTTTACGCTAATACCCATTTCCTCTACCCTGGGAATTAAGGTATCGGCTAAATCTGCCCTCATCCTCAACGCCGCGCCATTGTACGCGGACTCCGACGCCTTGTAGAGCTTACCAAGTAAGGGTATTTTTTCAGGTAGAGACGAGGGGAATGCTTCTTCTGACATTATCCCTATATCAAGGCCCATCGCTTGGTATTTGCCGTTTATGGCGTTTGGACGTGAAAAAACATCTGCTTTTATCGGAAGCATAGCGTCAACACCTTTTAATTCCTTGCCTATATCCCCCCAGGATTTCCCGAAATTATCTATCCAAATTTTCGGTTGATTTATTAAGGTCACCAAACCTTGTCTACCGAAAAAGCTATTATCAAGCGAAGAGAGTATAGCTTTAGTGGTTCCTGCTATAACATCAAATGCTTTTGCGCCGTACGAAAAAGGAGTTTTAGGCACATTTTCTTTTGCCTCGGTCTTTAATTGGCTGACGTAATCCTTGAATATGACCAAAGCGGTTCCATAATCAATTCTTTCCTTGCTTCCCGTCGGAGAATCTTCGGTAATTAGAGCCTTCTTGTCTGCTGTAGTTTTGGCGAGATCTGCTATCTTCCCGGCTTCCTCCATAGAAACCCCGACACCGAGTTTTGTTGCGACCAAATCGGCAAGGAAGGAATCCATATCTTTCGGCTGTAAGACCTGCGTCATCTTCTCGACGCGGGAAAGCAAATCTCTTTTTACCTCGGGCTTTATTCCCGACACCTGTTTCGCCCAGTTTATTATGCCCTGCTGCTGGTTCTTGAGCAGCAGCTTGCTTTCAAATAGGGAATTTACCTTTACAGCGTTGGCCTCTCCCATAAAAGACGAAAAATAAGCATTTCTTTCTGCGCTTGACATTTCGGAGAGTTTTGCCGGGTCTATCTCCCCTGTCTTGAGTTTTTGGAGAAATAAATCAACCTGATTTTTCGTTAGACAAAATATCATTTATGTGGTATCCTTTTGTCTATGAGCATGTTTATTCGTGAAATAATATGTCTCTTGTTCTGGGGGTATATTGTATTCATGACTTTTTACCTTTTCGGCCCTCTTCCTGGGTTTTTATTAGTTATTCTAATGATAGTATGGCCTCGTAAATCCTAACACTGTATACTCCTTATAAAATCAGCCCACGTTTCTTTTGTAGCTGCAGTTTTCTTGATTTCATTCCTGATATCCGAAACGTCTTTCTCTGTCAATTTCGTGGTCTCTTTAGTCTTGAGCCTTTTTTGCGCCGACTCTTGCCTTGCTTTCACGACTTCATTTATTGCGGTGACGGGGCTTTCAGGATCGCGCTCGCCTAACATTCTTATTCTTTGGCCCATAGTAGTCGCTTCGGTAGTAAGCTGAGATGAAACTGCCAGTGCCCTTAACGTGGATACGTCGCCGGCTTTTACAGCTTGATTTTCTACGGCTACAAAAATACTCTCAGGCAATAGCCCTTCGGGAGCCAATTCCTCACCCATAGCAATCCTGCGCGCCCTCTCCTGGTCTTTCGCGAGCAAATCCTGGGCCTTCAATGCCTGGTCTTTTAGATTGATGGTTTTATATTCAGGCAAATCTCCAAAACTTTGTGTAAGTTTGTTTTCGATAGCTTTTGATTCTACGCCTTCAGCTAAGCCGCGAACTTTTGTCTCGCCATCTCCGGGAACTTCTCTTACCGGCTCGGGGGTTATGACGGTTTTTATTGCCTCTTTGACTTCCGGTCTTATTTGCTCGTCAGCCATTAGAGTATCGACCGTTGCTTTTACCTTTTCAAAATCCCCGTTTTCAGCATGAGTTTGCAGGGTTTTTTCATATATGTCGAGAGCAATTTTCTCTTTCTTGATTTTAGTCGCGTCTTTTAAGTGCGGGAGAATAGCAAAAGCCACGCCATAAGCCGCGCCATTAGCCGCTCCGCTTATTTGCTCGTCCTGTGTAGGTAAACGACCTTCTTTTGCGGCTTCATAGACCGAGCTGCCCCATCCGAGAGCCGTTATTTTAGGGACAGCTTTCCATTCTGATCCTGCGGTTCCGAAAGCCGTATTTATGGACATGCTTTCCCCCGCTCCGACAACGCCTTTAGCGGTTTTCTCTATTACATTACCGGGACTCTCGACTCCTTCGAGAAGGCCGCGCCAGCCTGATCCTAAAGCAAAATCAGGCATACGGTTTAATATGGTCTCGACTTCAGGCAACACCTTACCTGCGAGCCGGGTTTTTGTCGCGCCACCTGTCATTATATCTATCGGCAATGTAACGCCCATGTTCCCCAAGCTCGCAATAAAATCATTTCCGAATTGGACTGCTTTATTTTGTGAATAAGTCTCTTCACGAAGTTTCGCAGCTTCTTTCGCTCCGGGTTCTATGAAGATATCCTTTGTTTTCTTGAATGCTCCGAGTCCTATAAGCTGGTTAAAGGATGTTGCGCCAGCCAAAGCGCCTTGATATAAATTCATCGCTACTGATTTTATGAACCCCGCTTTATGTTCTTCGGGAACAGGGGTAATGGTGAGGTTCGGCAAAGTAGGCCGTCCTTCAAATTCATCAAGTGTTATGACGTCTTTCGGGGTATTTTCAACCGGCTTGCCCGAAGCCAAAAAATCCCCTATTGTCATAACATCATTTTGCGGTATTGGAGTCTGTAGTTGGTTTTCCACGTTTTACTCTTATCAAGGGAACGCCGTTATCGTTATATCCGATTACTTCACCTGATTCGCCTTTTTCGTTGGTTACCACCCCGCCTATTTCATATTTTGTCCTGTTGGGATTAGCTTGCTTATTTTGTCTGTCGATTTCTTCCTTAGCTATTTCAACAATCTTCTCCCCCGTTGCGCCTTCTGCCTGTGCCCTGCTTGCAGTTCTACCCATTATCGCGGAGACTACCGCGCCGCCGGGACCGAAACTTAATCCCTTAGTGGCGCTCTTAATAAGATCCCACGCCGTTCTCCAAACGTTAGTTTTTGGCCTATTGAGCTTATCCTGTTCCAGGATATAATTCTCAAACACCGTTGCTCCACCACTGTCTTTTTCGATATAAAAAAGATGGTTAACATTCTCTCCTGTAAGTTTCCCTGCGGCACGAGCATTAAATATTTTTGCCCTTATTTCCGTCGAGGGGATTTCGCCTCTTGTGATATCAGTCATTATTTCTTCGTAAGTAGCCACATCATGAACAGCGTTTACGGCCTTAGAAGAAGTCAAGGATTTTATAAGTCCTGTCGCAAAATCGGCGCTTGATAATTTCTCGTCTCTATCATTATTTACTTTATCAATTAGCTGAGCCGTGAGAGCTTTTTGCTCTTCCGTATCCGTAGTCTGCAAAATTTTTCTATACATATCAAGGCTGTCCGATTCAGTCTTGTTTATGGCTATAACGACGTTGCGCTCGTTCTCTTTCGCATTTTTCTTGGCGAGTTCCCCGGCAATTTTTTCAAGGTCTAACCGGGTATCCTCTTTTAAATCCTTAAACATCCCGTTTTTTCCGGCTTGTAATTCTTCAAGAGAGGTTTCGGGATAATTGTAAACATAATTTTTCGCATGCTGATTTACCATGCGCTCCCTGGCCTCCTTGAATTTCGCGGCGGCCACTTCCGGCCTTATGATACCGGCCTTGACATATTCGAGGTATTTCTCGTTCAGTACGCTGAGTATCATTTGCTGGTCGTAAGGGCTTGTGTCGGGCGCGGCGAATTCGGCGGTCTTGCTGTCCTCATATTCGACGAGGCTATTCGTAGCCGCGAGCGCCTGCCTCTGCCTCAGCTCGGCATTGATCCTGTTCTTGTACTGCATCGAATCTATCTCAAAGGCCGCCTCGAATTGCGCCCGGGCGATATCGCTGGTTATCTTGGACGAGAGGTCTTCCTTGAGCTTCGATATCTTCTCCTGCGCGACCTTTCCTGCGTTCCAGATATCAGGGCTTTCCACGGCTTCAAGGTGTATCTCGCTAAACCCTTTAGCCGAAGCGGTTTGCGCGGATGTGTTTTCCGCGATATCCCTCACCCTCTCCATCTGCGCGGCGGCGGTTTGTATCGCCTTGCCCTGTTCGGAAAGGATATCTCCCGTATTGTCGTTGACCTGGAAAGACGCCGCGTCTACGAGCCTGTTTGGGGCGTCTTTCGTCAACTGGTTAGAACTGACGTAGGTCGGTATGCGAGGCAATTTATACCCCCTTCTTGGTTAATTTCGAGCCATATTCTGAGGAGAAGTCGAGCGCAGCACCTAATAGCGTCGACCCTGCGCGGAAATACCCCATCGTCTGCGCCTGTTCTCCCTGCTCAAGATAAGAACTCCCGAGATATGAGCGGTACGCCGCGTCGCTGAGTTTCGAGCGCTTTTCGATATCCGCGTTATATTTGGTGACGGAGATATCCATTTCGGCCTCGGCCGCGGAATCGACTATGACTTCTGTCGGAGAACCCTCAAGAAGCACTCCCGCCTTACCGTAAAGGGCCCTCTGTTTGGACTTGAGCTTTCCGGCTGCCTTGCGCTGCCGGGATATGTCGAGCTCAGCCGAACGCCCGATCTGGTCTGCTTCCTGCGTCAAGACCGCGGCGTTGTAATCCTCCGCGGATTTCATCCCCTGGCCCGAGGCAAGCGCAGCCTCTCCTTGAGAGATGGAGCCCATCGCCGATACCACGGAACCCCCTATCGCCAATGCTGCCGGAAGAAAGCTCATTATTTTTTCACCTCTATTCGTCAGATATCGTAAGTTTATAAATTACCGCGAGCACCGTCATCGGGAGCGGTTCGTCCTGAGTTATGTATATCCTGCCGTCCTTGCTGTAGCCACCGGGGAACTGGACTTCCTTATCCCCCGTATACAAGTCCGGCGCCTTATCGAGTGGGTCCCCAGAGTTCCTGAAAGATATCTCATCCTGCCCGTCTTCCGTGCCTATCTTGACCCCGAGGCTTTCGAATAGCCTGACCGTGGCCTTATATATGCGCCTCATCATGCCCTGGGCGGCGCCCATAGACGAGCCGGTCTCGGGGCGCAGGGTAAGTATTTTCGGGTAATACGCGAGGCCCGCATGCACTTCCGAGTAATAGCTGTTCAAGGTTATTTCTCCCGAGGCCACGACGCATGCCGGGTGCGTACCGCCGTCTACGAGAACCTTGACCGTCTCACCTTCGAGATGGTCGAGGCCGGAGACAGAATTGACGCATTTGCGTATCTCGCCGCCGGAGACATAATCGCCGTAAAGCGAGCTGTCTATATCGTTGCCTTCAAGGTCGGTTATCTCGAAAGTATTCGCCGCGGCGTTCGCCACGAGAAAATACCTTTGGTTCAGCTCGGTCATACCTACTATGCCGCGCAACCTCACCCGGTCTCCGTCGATAAACGAATGGCCGGTCGCCGTTATGACACACGGGTCCGCGCGGGTGATGCCCTCTATATCGTCCGGGCTGTCAAGGGTCAGGCCGCAGTCTACGAAGAAGCAGTCCTCCTGCTCGTTACCGAAATCGAACGGCTTGAAATACTCGATATATTTCTTGGTGTTGCCGTCGATGACGCGCTCAACGACTACCCATACCTGGTCTTCGGCCCCGTTCGGGATAATGGCGACGCTTTTGAAATCGCCGTCGGTAACGATACGCGTCCACGCCGTTACCTGCTGCTCTATCTGCCGGGTAAGGCAGGCCATCTCGCCGTCCGAGCGGACACACCAGAGGACGTTATCGGGGGCTTCCTGCACGTCCATATCAACAATTCCATCGCCGGTTATGTGCTCAGAAAGCAGTGTCACGTCATTGCCGATAAAGGAATCCGTCGAATAGTCGTATCCTATTTCGCGGACGGTTTTTTCATTCGCCTGGATATAGTAAAGGAACTGGCCTATCATCTTTGGCACGAGGCGCATTGAGCGGTAAGACAACTCTTTGCGTATGGAAACATTCGACGGCGTGACGGGAGTGTCATCGCCCGTGTCGAGTATAAAAGAGCCGCCGACAGTGCCTATTACCAGGGACCTTAAAGGAGATAACCACGAAGTAGCGTTGACCTGGTTATCGGAAATAGTGTAAGCAAGGGCGTCGGAATCACCACTGCCGGCTTCCATATTCTCGTAATCGTCCGTCTGTGAGGCCCAGAACGTCTGCGGCTTATGGGTCGAGCCGCCCCAGCATAACCTCTGCTCGTAAAAAGTGACGGAACCCGGATATCCCCTGTAATCGCTCCATGCCCCCTCGCACCAGGTAGTGACAGCTCCTGCGGCGACGGTTTCTTTAACATCCGCTACGGCGTTGCGCGCGTCCGTTACCGCGGTGATCTGCACGTACCCTATCGTGGCCCCGTTGGTTATCTTAAAATAAGCCCCCACGTGCCCTGAATCGAATACGTCGGCCGAGGCGACAAGGTCAATACTTCCGGCGACTCCGCTGGGGTTTAAGGTGGTCGCGGTATCATTTTCGGCAAGGAAAGGCCCCCATGTGAAAGTTATAGTGTCGATAGTCCAGGCGTCGTGGGCTGTCCTTGTTATTTTGCGCGGGGCATAGCTTTTATGGGCCACGTAAAGAACGTCCGCGGACTGGGCGAATTGCAGGTCGAAGATATCGGCTTCAAGGTAAGGGGTCGCCAACTCATACGCGCCGCCACCCGACTGCACCTGGCCGCCGTCCTTGTAGACCCTCATATACTGGTCGCCGATTTCGAGGATATATGCCTGCGTGACGGAAAATCTAAACGATAGCACGCGCACGGCCTTGGTCGAATCCTTTACCTCGGCCACGTAATACGTCCCCGGGCGCCGGTACGCCCCGCCGTACGCCTTTACGAGCATATTTTCGAGCGTCTTCGCGCCATTGGCGTACTTGGCGATATCTACGCGGCCTTCAAGCTGGGGAGAAAATTCTCCTGAGCTGAAATTTGTCTGTATGTAATTTATCTTCGCCATTATTCCCTCGACTTCTCCCAAGTATCATCTCCGGAGGTTTCTATCGACGACGATTCCTGCGCGTCAATGCCTTTGGCTATCCTAAGCAATTCCCCGTACATCTCGAGTTTATTCTGCCCAAGAGACGCGGAGTTCGCTATCGGGAACGCTATCTCAGCCGAAAGGCGAACGCCGAACAGGGTGATAAAATTCGCGTCGTATTCGTTCGCGTCCGTGACGCGCTTGATATACTTTATATAGACCGCGCTGTCATCGCAAAGCAGTTTGCGGCCTTCCACTTTGTAATCCTCTATCTTATCGCCCGAGGAATCGTAAGCGCCCAGGACGCGCAGGCAATTAACGGGAAGCTGGAACTGATAGCTGTATTCGAACGCGGGAGCGTCAGCGAGGATGGACAAGGTCGCCCTGTCCACCGCGAAATTCCACGGATGACTGCGCAGAACTTCATCGCGTACCTGGGCATACATTTCGGAGACCACGCGCGCCTGCTGCGAATCTTCGGTCAGGGACGTTATTCTCGAAGCGCCGACTCCCGTGAGCGCGAGATTCGCTATCTTTACCTCGCTCTTTGAGGAGAAGCTAACGGCCTCATCGCCTCCGAGGGCTACAAGCACCTGGACATGCTTAGTCGCCGTCGTAGTGTCGTTAAAGGTGACAATATAGGTGTCTTCCGTCGGCGGGGTAAAAGACGTTTTCCATAGGATATCCGTTATAAACGTCGGCGTGCCTGTATTGACAGCGTTCTCGAACTCAAGCTCGGTAAAGTCCCACGTATACCCGTCGGAAAGGCGCTTTATGGAGACAGTGACCGTATCCGTGACGAGCGAGCCGGCGATATCCTGGACTATCCAGAACAGCTCCTCGGCTTTTATGTAGAAATTTTCCATTGAGGCCTCTCCTTTTCGATATAAGCGCAGAGCAGTATGAGTAACGGCACCGCGCTGCTTTGGCAGTCAGGGAAATACACGGCAAGGGTAAAGCAGGTAAGTCCCGCGGCAAACAGCGTCAGGCCCCTGCACTTGCCCGACAGCGATACCATATACCCGAGGATTATCGCGAGGCCGGCAGCGCCGGTCTCAAATAATATCCTTAGCCAGAAATTATGAGGCGACATCCATACCCCCTCGGCCTGGAAGTGCCCGTGCCCCATTACGGGGAACAATATCTTGTAAGTTCCTACTCCGAACCCGAAGAACGGATGGACCGCGGAGAGCGCGAAGGTCTGCAGCCATACCGCGCCCCTTGCGTAAGCGAAATAATGGAACGCCTTGCTTGCCGCGCCGTAGCAGATCATGCTTGCCGCTATGAACACGCCCAGGGCGAGAGGGAACCTGCCGGCTATCTTTGGCTTTCCCGCGGCGATAATGAACGCGAAGCAAAGGATTATGAGCGTCTTGAACTGCATGGCGTTGCCGACCGTGCCGTAGCAGCCGATAGCGCGCTGCCTGAAATTAAGCAGGGCGTCCTCTCCTATCCCCTGGAGAAAGAGCAGGAATATCTGTATCATCAGGACGCAGAAGATTATTTTTATCACGGCATCCCAGTCCTCTATCCTTTTGCACAGCAGGTAAAAATACGCGCATCCTATCACCCCGAAAAAAGACATCATCGAGAAATGCGGCGCGGCGCTCAGGAACGTATTGAGGAACAGGTAAGGGATGAGGATTTTCAGCCAGATATTCGCTTTCGAGAATACGAACATCGCCGAAAGGAACCCGGCCATTAAAAATGTCCACGTAAACCAGAGTGGACTGTTATACAAATATATATTGAATTCAAACGGAGGAGACAGCGCTTGAATGGCGACAATGATACCGGCTATATAAGCGATAGTCTTCTTCATCCCCGCCGGGGGCAGGAGTCGCCCTGCCCCCTATCCGTCCTTTTTTTTAATAGGTTATCGTGACACCCGACGGGCTCGAGCCGGTTATCACCCACCCGTAAGTGCTGTCTATCCAGGTGAGGGTTACCCAGCCGCCGGCGGCTGTAGACCACGTGACAGAACTCCATCCGGTACAGGCCGTCCTGTCGCCTACCGCGTCTATCGAGAAATCGAGCTTAAGCGTCCTCGCGTCGTTCTCCGTCTTTATGAGCGTGATCTCCTGCCCCTCATAAAGCCCTTCGTCCATTGAGAAGGTCTTGCTCGCGCCTATGAGCTTAAGCATGCCGAAGGCAAGGTGCGTGGACGTAAGTTTGGACACGGTCGAGACGATGGTCGAGACGCCGCTCATCGGGCCTTTCATGTAGATGGTCAGCTTGCGGCCATCCCAGGCCACGGCATCCGTAGCGCCTTCGATGTTGATGTCCGTCGCCGGGCCTACATAGGCTCCGTTCTTCTGATACCCGACAGCAGAATAAGCGCTGGAAGTGCTCAGAAGAAGCAGGACGACCAATACCAGTCCTATGAACTTCTTCATACTCTTTCTCCTTTGTTGGGGAGAGGCGGCTTGCGCCGCCCCTCTATCGCTTATTCAACCGTGTAGAAAACCACCAGCTTGATCGTGCCGGTTATGGCCGCCGTATTGACGAGGATGAGTATCTTTGTATCGTCCCCGCCGGATATCAGCCCGGTCCCGAGTATGGTATACCCGAGGCCATCGACGAGTATCGCGTCGGAATTGCTCGCGGCCGTGTCGACGTCTACCGCGGACATATAGCGATCGTCGTCATCCGCGTCGCCTATGTCTATTGTGGCGCCGCCCGCGGAAAGGTCATCAAAGGCGACCTTCATCCCGAGTATCTTGGCGCCTACAGGAAGGGCCTGGCCCATCTGTATCGTCTTCGTCGCGGCTACCGCAGCCGCCTCATACGTGTCTACCATACAGCGGACCTTGCCGCCGAGAAGCCCCGGACTGAGGATATTCTCGGAAGTCGGCGTGGCCGCCTTTGTCGCGTTTACTCCTAAATAATCTGACATCTATCGCCTCCTGTTAAAGGGTTAAGTTCTATCTCCGAGTCCTTCACTCCGAGCATTTAATTTCAACGACCTTGTCCATGTCCGCGCGGGTCGCGCCGGCATCTGCGGCCGAGTAAACCTGCGTGGCGTAATGCTTGCCCGGTATCTCGTCGATACGGTTGTTCATATCGCGGGACATGCCGAGCGCGAGGCCGTTCTTCGCCCACGCTATTACCCTGCGATAACCGTCGGTGTCGGTGTCGAGGATATCCTTCGACAGCTTTACGAAGTTAAAGCCGCAGAAGGTATTTATCTCGCCCTTAACCAGCGCCTTGACCGTGTTATAGTCCGCGCTCGTCGCTTCGGTCGTCCTCAACAGGTTCTTGAGCTGCGTGCCGGTAACGGCGCAGAAACGAGGCTCTTCCTCGTCGACGTCGTAATTGTCAAGGATCTCCTTGGCGTTAAGGAGTTTCTCGACCGTAAGACCCGCGGCGCCCACAGCAACGACGTTGTTGGTCGTGTCGAACGATTCCGAGGAGCTGCCGTCCTTGCCGTAATAGGCCGTTCCGAAAGCCGCCGTCACTATGAGGTCATCGAGGCCCCTTCCGATGGCGTACGCGATGTTCTGCGCGTCGGCGCTCGTCGGGTCCACGAGCATCTTGACCTTGTCTTCCTTGTCGAGAAGCACGGACGCGTAAAGCGTCACAGGGGAGAGCTTCCTCCTCTGGCGGTCCGGGTCGGAGTATTCGATATCCGAGTTGCGAGTCGTCTTTGTCTTCGCCGTTATCTTCGCGACCTGGTCAATGAACCAGTCCTCGCCTACTATGCCGCCGCGGAATAATACCTTATCGCGCAGCTTCGAGCCTTTCTGCTGGCTCAATATCGTGATGTTGCTGCTAAACTGCTTTACAAAAAGTGTGGATATATCGCCCATATTAGCCTCCTGTTGTTTACCTGCCTCACTTAGCTTGTCCGTTGCCGGAGCTAATACAGACCTTTTTTTGGGACCCTCTTTTAAGGGCTGTCCCCCTTCAAATGATGGCGCTTAAAAGGGCCTTTGCAGGCTTATCTTCAAGCGGCCTGGCCGGACACCATCGCCAGCAAGTCCGAATATCTCTTTACCGCTGCCGCATGCTCTAAGTGCGCGGCGTTCCAGTACGGATGATCCTTGTTGTTGTCTATCTTCGACAACTCAGCTTTCGCCTCTTCGGGAGAAAGCGTAAATCCTCTTGCGCCTCCGAGCAGCCCATCCTCGCCCATCTTCTCGGCGAATTTCGAAAGCAGGCGAATGACTCTCGGGTCATTGCCGACGCCTTCTTCGATGAATTTGACATCATCCTTGTCGGCGTATGCCTTGATGAGTTTCGCGATATTCGCGAGGTTCTGGTCGTATTTAGCGCCCCACTTCGAGCGCAGGTCCTTCTCCGCGGTCGAGCGCGAGCCTTCCTTCTCCTGCATGAGCCGGTTATACTCGGACACCTGCGAGCCCACGAACCACTTGAATAGCTCGCCTGTCTGCCGGGCGTTATAACCGAGCTTATGGGCCTGCTCCTTAAAGCCGTTTACCAACTCGTCGCTTAACTTAAACCCTTCGGGTGCTTTGAGTTCCGTAAGTTCAGCGAGCTTATATTCCGCAGCCGTCTTTGGCCTGCCGAGGAAGTCGTATACTTTATTCCACCCCTCGACATCGTTCTCGTCTTTCGGGGCGACGATACCCTTCCTGCCTATGAGCTCCTGCGCGCCCAGATAGCTCTTTATGACGTTGCCAACGTCCATCTTTCCGTCCTTGATGAACGTCGTCATTGCCGGATTACTCACGACATCCGGGGATAAACCTGCCGCGTCTACAAAAATGCCTTCGCCTTCCATCTGACTGCCTTTCCGGGTCGGGAGTTGTCCTCTCGGACTTCCGATTTTCCGAACCCTTTGACTACTGGTTAGCCTCGGCCTGCAGGTTCTTAATCTGCTCTATGTCGAGGCTTATCATGGTCTTCATATAAAGGACATTTGCGCGCGTTCCTTCGTTAAAAACCGACGTGTAAATATCCCCGGGGATATACGCCGTCGACTTCACAAAGCACCTGCTTTCAAGGTCTTCGAGGACCTTTTTCCCCGCGTCGGTCGAGAAGCACTCCACATACGCCCTCTTGAGTTCCGCGATTTTATTGATCTGCTCGTCTGTCATTTGCCCTTTTCCTTTGTTATCGCCTGCGCCTCAGCCCCGGCCTTGGCTATCTGCACGCCCTTTTCGGCGGCGGCCATTTCCATCTCCTGCTGCTGCGCCGCGGCGCGCGCTTCGCGTATCTTCTTAACTTCCACGTCATCGCGGATTATCGTCGGAGAGACGTTATAGAACCTCGCCGATTCGTCGACCATCGCATCCCCGTTGAGCTTGTCGATTACAGAAGGGATAGACTTGCTTATTTCGCCGAGGGTAAGCATGAAGTTCGTGTTGTTCTTCATCTCCTCGCCCTTCTGCGCGCGAGCAAGCGGAGACGTATACTCTATTGAATACCCGCTGCGGATGAGCGCTTCGGGCACGGGCTTATTAAAATACCCGCCGCGAAGCATGATGTTGAAAGTTCTCTCGATGACCGGGTCAAGGAGTTCGTTCATGAGACGGCCGAGAACCGGTGCCAAGATAAGCATTTTCTCCTGGACGCGCTGCATCACTTCCGTCGCCGTCATGTTCGGATTCTCGGCGAGCATAAGGAATAAATCCACGAAGAAGTTGCGCCGGATTATATCCCTGCGCTCCTGCTCCATCTCCATACCGACGGGGATATTGCCCGCCTGATGTATCGGCTCTATCTTCGCGTTCGGGTCCATGCCCGATTTCAGGTTAAAATTCAGCGCAGCCGGGCCGAGCCTTATTGGAAGAACGAACCCGTCATGCGGAAGCTGTAAGGGCGGGTCGACTATCTTCTGCGCGGCACGTATGAGTGTATACGACATTTTATTGAGCATCTTGATATCCGGCAGCGATACCATCGCCGGGCTTGAGCCGTACTGCTCGCCGCTCTCTTTCGTGAACCTCGGGACAAAGAACGGGAACTCGTGGTAGCCGCCCTCTTTTATCAGGTGCTTGCCCGATATCTCGATATACGCTGAGGTAAAGGCCATATTCATTGCGTCGGATTTCGAGGAGTCGCGTATATAGCGCGGGGTTATCGCGTGGAGGAATTCGAATTTTTCGTTGAATTTCTCCCCGTCAATGGCGTCCTTTACTTTCTGCCCGGCGTTATCTCCCCACTCCGAATACGCCTGGAAAGCGGTAAAAAGAAACCTGCGGAAAAGCGTCTTTATCCGCTCCTTGCCGTCCTCTTCGACGTACACTTCCCCCAGCGAGCGGCAATAGAAGCGCACCACGTCCTCGATATCCTCTTCCTCGTAAAGACAGGATGTGCCGAAAACGACAAGGTCAAGGTAATTCTCGTGCACCTGCTGGGCGAAATTAGAGGAGTTCAGCACGTCATACATTCCGTCCTCGGAATCCCTGAGCCATTTGCTGATATTTCCGTCTTTCGCCAGTTTCACATCGCCCGCACGCAAGGCGAACCATTTCGAGGCCGGGTTCGTCAAGTATGAATGAAGCCCTGCGGCAAGTATCAGCGCGGCCTGTATGCCCGTAGAATCGTAAATATCCGTGTCGACCTTTTCCCCGAGAGTCTTTGTCCTTGTGATATACGCGCGTTTCGGCAGGCAGTATTTCGCGCATTCCTGCCAGTGGCTCTCAAGGGTTCCGCGGTCCACTTTGAGCCTGTCCGCGCGCCTGATTACGCTTTCGACATTTATGGCCATATAATCCCCTCGCGTTAGAACTTCTTGTAGATCGTAAGGTAAATCGCGTTTATGACCGCGTTCAGGACCCTGTCCTTCTTGTCCTTGAACTCGGTCTTACAGAAATCGAAGACTTCCTTGAACTTATCGTCCCCGTCGATGTCCTTCTTGCTGACCTCTATCATCTTCGCCTTGAGAGCCTCGAGCTCGTCCTTTGAGAACTGGTAGAATGCCAGAATAACAGCCTCCTGCACCTCGGCCATAAGGTTTACGAACCATTTCGGCGCCTCTATCTTGTATATCGCGTCGATTATCTTCTGGACGAACTTAACGCTTGATGTCATTTTTGCCATCGCTAATCCCCTTTCCTTTTTTCCTGAGGGTTCTTTACCCCCGCCTTGTAAAGCCGCCCCTTCCATTTCGTGAAGAGCTTCTCCATCTCGGCGACAAACGCCTCGGCATTCGCTATCCAGTTGACCGCCTCGTCCTTGCTGCGGTCCGTCTCGAAGATGTTGCACAGCCCTATGGCGAGCTTCGAGAGCTGTATGAGCACGGAAGCCACGAACTCCAGTATCAGCTCGATAACGCCTATTGCCAGGCCTGCGTTCTTAAAGGCCCATTTGACCGCCGGGAGCCCGGAAAGAAATCCCAAGACTATCCTGATTATCCACATGCTATGCCTCCTTCCTTTTTCGTATTACCGCCAGAAAGACGGCGAATGTTGCCGTGTATGCGAGCATGCCGGGAGTCAGTTCGCCTCCTATGGCGAGCGACAGGAGCACGAGCCCCACGATCGCCGGCATCATCTCTCGCCTATCTTCTGGATTATGTCGAACGTGTTCATTCTTACGAACCTGTGCGCCTGCTCGAGTTCATCTTTCGTCATATCCTTCTGCTCGACGAGGACGTTGCCCTTATATATTCCCGCTACGGAAATGTCGCTCTTGCGTATGCGGACGTTCTTATATTTCAGATATTCGTCAAAAGGCGCCTGCCCGTTTTCGTTGCTCATTTTACGAAAACTCCCTTTATCCAGGCTACGGCGAGGCCGAATATCCCGCCGATCACCGCGGCCTTGCCCTTTATACCCGATATCTCATTCTCTACCTTATTCAGGCGCTTGAACGTCTCTCCGCAGGGAAGGTCGTCAAGGCGTTTTTCTATGCTATCCAGTTTCCCTGCGACCCACCCCTCGAACCCGGTTAGCTTTGAAACGTCGAAGTCGGCGGCCATCTATTCCCCTTTCCCGGTTGCCCGTTCCAGTTTGTCGAGTCGCGCCTTTAAGTCATCTATCTCTTTTTGCTGTTCGTTTATAGCATTGATGAGCGTCGCAATTATCGGCCTGTCTTGTAATCCCAAATATCCGTCCTCATTGGCCATCACCGCTTCGGGTATATTCTTCTGAACATTCTGCGCGGAGAAACCCGCATAGGTATGCTCAGTTTCATAGCCGCTCTTTTCGTTCCACTTATAGAGTATTGGGCTTATCCCTTTGAGGTCTTCAAGCCCTCTTGTGAAATTTCCCTGAATATTTTTTAATCTCTCGTCAGAAGTAACAACGATATTACCAGAAGCGTCGGTGGTAACCGCACCTGCCCCGTAAGCGTTTAATTGAACGGTTTTTGTCCCACCAGAACCTTTCACGGTTAGTCCTACGTTGTATCCTGCGCCATCGTAAGTAGCGAGAAGAATACTCCCATAAGTGCTCAGCCTTGCTTCGCCCGAAGTTGCCCCATCTACATAAAAATATCTATCGCCACTTCTTGAACTTATTATTGAACCCGCCCACCCACCCGCTCCGCCCACCGTAATATTTCCAGTAATACCAGTAAGAGCAGGGGATGTAATTTGAGTCGTAAATGTAGGAGAGGTATCAAAAACTAACTTGCCTGTTCCCGTTGCCCCCGTAGATGTAATGCCTTCAAATGTTAAATGACCTATCCCAGTAATCGTTCCTTCTACTCGGAGGTTATTATCTCCCGCCCTTGTCATTGAGCCTACGGTGAGTCCGCCATCTATCTCTACACCCAACCCATAAGGGTCTAATACCAAATCTCCGTCGGAAACTATCTCTTGCGTTTTTAACGTGGTATTCGGGTAAAAATAACACATCTCGACAGCGGCACCGCCGACGGCGGCATAAAGCGGGCTTGTCGAGGTTGCCGCCATAAAGTTTACCCCTGACCACGCAGCAGTATTCGTGCCTTTCCAAAAGATATTGAAGTTCGTTCCATCGTTGGTCTGGGCAATTATGGGATATGTTCCCGCTGCCGCCGTTGAGATAGTAAACCCAAAATATGCCGTGCTTCCTATCTTCACGGTAGAGAAATTGGTAAGTCCTTGATTCATATCAAAGACTATCGAGGTCGCTACGTCGTCGGTAGTCTTATAAATCTGCCCTGTATCGTCGCCTCCGAATAATCGTATACCGCTGAAGAACGCTATCTTTAAACAATCTATATCAGTTATAATCGTTGAGAAATTATCTCCGTTATCAGTTGAACGAAGTATTCTCCAACCATCTCCCGTCGCCCCTGGATCTGACGTAGCATAGACATATCTGGTATATGGGTCAACCGCTACGTCGTGTATATGTTGACCTGCTCCGTCAAACTCTTTTGTCCAGTTCGCGCCGTTATCTATCGAACGCCATATCTCATCATAGTTGTTTCCTGCCATAGTATAGACACCAGCAAAGAGATACCCGTTTACGGTATCCTCGGAAAATCCCCAAATACCTGATTGTATACCACCGCCAAATCCCCCTACATCGCCCCAATTCTCGCCACCGTCAGTAGAACGCCTTAATTTCTCATAACCCCACGGCGACCAGTAAATATACCCGTTAGAGGCGACGAATACACACATCGGGCCTCTGGTAACGGAAGCAACGGTATCTTTTATCGTGCGTGTCTGCCCTTTATCGGTTGACTTATACAGACCATCGTCGTCAGCAATCCAAAGGTTTCCCGAAGCGTCTACGGCGATAGCGTTGTCTGTGGTAACGGGAAGTGAGAGTCTACCACTCGTATCTGTTGTCCCGCTTGCTACCCTCAACCCACACGCCATATCAAATAAATCTTCGTCCTCTTGCCACGTTATTACTCCGTCATTAGTTTCTCCATTAAAGGTAAGGGTATAGTCTACGCCTGCCTCGCCACTTCCTATTGTTGAATTACCATTAGCGGTAAAGCCACCGTTAGTATCTACTGTAAAGACATTCGCTTCATCGCTATCCCTGCCTACGAAGATATTGGTTGAGCCGTCATTGGTGGAGCCTTTGACGACTAACTTGGCGGTGGCGGGAGTGCCGTCAAAGTCTGATGTGCCTATGGAAGTAATGCCATCTCCAATTATAGTAAAATTATTGCCACTTCCAAGCGTTAAACGTGTTTCAGTATCAGATTGTCTTTTAAGTTGGAAAAAGCCTGTAGTATAGTCAGATTTCTCAAGTTCAATTTTGCCGTTTGGATATATTAAGAAGCCGTTGGAAGCTCCAACATAAATTGAATTATTGTTATCTATCGTCAGCAGTTCATTCCCTAATGATACAAAGGAGTATCTACCATTGGCAGGAGAGTATAAATAAGTAGTTGTTCCTCCGTTATTAAAGTATATCTTCCCCGCCCCTACATTCATATCTCCATTTATATCTAATGAATAACCCGGAGTTTTATTTATCCCCACCCTCTTATTCGTCGTATCAAACGTCACGAAATCCGTCCCGTCCGCTTGGGCGATATTCAGAGCTGTGGTGGAGTTGGCGGAAGGGCGAATATCCTGTCCTGCTAACATTGTGATATTG
>Ga0265297_10005453_pt1 | contig 19414 bp, 17 predicted proteins | sample Munlanlwell13791_FD_192502 | JGI IMG/M metagenome (GOLD analysis project Ga0265297, IMG submission 192502) | Leachate microbial communities from a municipal landfill in Southern Ontario, Canada - Leachate well 137-91 | ecosystem: Engineered > Solid waste > Landfill > Unclassified | place...
CTCGTATCCGTCTCCAGTACCGGCTGTACCGATATGGTCACCAACCCGGTGACCAACCCGGAGATCGCGTTAATGGAGATGTGTGCCGGGCAGATCAGCACGTCCGCGAACACGGAGTTTGGTGCCATCAAGACCGGGTTACAGAATACCTCGCAGGCTCTTGCAGTCTATGGCCTTGCGGGACCGGAGGCAGAGCGCATTCTTTCCGAAAACCTCCAGCACCACCCGTGGGCCGTTTCCTCCCGGACTATTGCAGGCACTGGCGTCGTCCAGGCAGCAGTTCCGAAAAATTATGCCCGTCTCGCCGGTATGGATTTCAGCACGCGGCCCGAGGTCAGAAAAGCGACCACGAACCGGACGCCCGGCCTCAGCGGAGTCTTCCGGGAGGATGACGGGTACTATTACGTTGCACAGAGCTACCCGGTCATCTCGCCTGCCGGGGAATACCTCGGTTATGCCGATATCACCTATGCACCGGAAGACCTCCTTGACCGGTATATCGAGGCAGCGACCAGCGGGAATGCCTACGATGTCTGGGTGGTGCAGACCGACGGGACCGTCATCTACGATACCACCAAAGATGAGATCGGGAGAAACATCCTGACCGACCCGGTGTATGCCGATCCGGCCCTCCATGCTGCATTCCTCCACATTGTCAATGAAACGTCCGGCACCGGTACCTACACCTTCTTCGACCGGGCCTGGAACCGCAATGTCACCAAAACCGCGGTCTGGGACACGGCCGGCACTGACGGCACCGCATGGCGGATAGTTGCCACCAGCGTAACCGATGAAAAACGGGTGACCTCCACCACGATTCCGGTTGCCCGGGGCATCGCAAACGACACCCGGTTTACCGACCTCGCCCGGTTCGTGGACCATGCGTCGGCCTTTGCCCGGGAGCATGGCAGGGATGCGGCACTCCGCGCATTCAATACCGTGAACGGGACGTTCATCAACGGGGACCTCTATGTATTCGCCTACGACATGAACGGGACGGTCATTGCCCTGCCGTACCAGCAGGGCCTGCTCGGCACGGACCGGACCGGGATTACCGACACCAACGGGGTGAAATTCATTGACCGGCTGAAGGAACTTGCGCAGGAAGGCGGGGGGTCTGTCTATTACACGTACCCGAACCCGGAGCACGAGTACCGGGAGGAGTTCAAGTTCGCCACGGTCCGGCTGGTTGACGACCACTGGTTTGTCGGGTCGGGGTTCTATCTCTCCGGGCTCCCGTCGGGATTCAATACAACTGAACGGGAAAACCTTATTGAACGGGTAAAGGCGGCCCGCGATTATGCCTATGCGCAGGGTACAGCACAGGCAATCGCCGACTTCAATACGATTGACGGTGACTTTGCCAAGGGGGGTCATTACATTTTTGCCTACGGGTATAACGGGACCACGCTCGCCCTCCCGTTCCAGCCGGAACTGGTTGCCACGAACCGCCTGGATTTTACCGACACCAACGGGATTCGGATTATCCCGTGGGAGATATCGGTTGCACAACAGGGTGGCGGGTTCGTGTACGTGGAATATCTCAACCCGGATACCGGGGCAACCGGGCTGAAACTCTGTTATGTTGTCCCGGTTGATGACGAATGGTTCCTGGGTTCCGGGATTTATACGGATGGTCTTTAGGCAGGGCAACTCTTTTTTTAGGTGAAATTGGATTGCCGGTTGTGCCGGGGGATTTGTCAGACTCAAAAAAAGGAAAAATGTGGATAATATTGTTATAACCCCTGCCGCCCGGATTCCCGCAAGCCGTGACCCCCCCGTTATCCAGCAGAGAATTCCCTTATGTCAATATGAGGCGTTCCTGTTTCTTGGGGAATGAACTGTTGTGAATTCTGTAAAAACCCGAAGATCCCGGATATACCTGCTAGGCTTCCGTCCGCATAGTATCCATTGCCGGATAAGGTGATGGTGAATCATGGGTGCATCAATGGCGCTGTTGTCGGCGTGAGAGTTGGCTCACGCGGTGTTGTCCCGGGAGAGGGCATAACGGTAATCTCCCTTGTTACCGTACTATTGGGGACAACATTCCCGGAATTATCCACAACGGATATCTGCACGACGTTTTTTGTCCTGCCTTCAGGCACGGCCTGTGCGGTACCCTGGAGCATAACCACCACCTGCTCTTCGTTCACCGTGCCCGGGTAGGAGAGTTCGAACCCGCTCAGGTCCAGCACTGTACCATGCATGACCGGTCGTTTGTTCCCGATATCATCAAGGACAAGGGTATAGGTCCATTGCGGGTTGTCAAGCGCAGTGGAGAAGACCAGGTCATGATCCCTGGGGAATGTTGTATCAGATCCGGTCAGCACAAAATCGATGACGGATGTCATGGTCACGGGGGTCCCTGACGTGACAGGCCCGGCGGGACTCACACCGACCATTTCTTCTATGATAAGTTTCTCCTGAATGACCGCTGCGGGCGAGCCGGGTTTTACCAAACCGACTGCTGTCGTGCCATAGGGGGAATATTCCAGGTGGTTTTTGTCACGCGGCTTGCTGACGGCGAACACCGTGTATGTCCCGGAAGCAACGGTACTCTTTCCCGTGTCCCATGAAAAGGACCAGCGGCCATCCGCACCCACCGCCGCTGTCGCGAATGTGGAAGCATCGCCATCAGTGACCGGGGCGCCTTTCGGGTAATCACTCTGGATCTGTACGCCGCCTTCGTTCAGGTTGGGCCCGGTGAGGAAGAGATAGGTTGTTCGGGAACCGGTGTTGGTGCCCGTGAGGTTGATTGTATCGCCATTTTGGAACTGGAAGGCGGGGTTTGCCTGTGCACTTTCGGGAATCACTATATATACGACCACACTTCCCGATTCGGCGGCAGGGGTTCCGGCTGCCACTGACGGGACGATGGCTAGCAGGACTGTCGTCACGATTATAATCAAAGAGATTTTTTGGTCCATTGTTTCACTCCCTGGAATTTGCTGATGGTCGTTTCCCGATCACATGCACAATCCCGCACGCCGCGGCAATCCCGCAGAGGATGACAAATGTTGCAGGGCTGCCTTTCTGTGTCGTCGGGATCGTTGTCGGACCCGGTGCCGGGGTTGTCGTCACCCGGGGATAGATGGGGATCTGGCTGTCCGAACGCGAGGTATTCGGGATGATCTTCCCGGTATCATCTCGTTCAGATGTATCCATGATGCTGGTCATCGTTACCCTGCTTACCTCGGGTGCCGTGCCATTCACAATAACAACCACCGATTGCTGCACCGTGCTCGGGTAGTTCAGTTCAAACCCGCTCAGGGTCAGTTGTTCTGTTGTCACCGTGTTATTTGGATTCCTGACTCCGTCAAGGATAAGTGAATAGGTCCAGAGCGGGTTCTCCAGCCTTGTCGTGAAAACCAGGTTATGATCAGCGGGAAATGTCCCCTCGGACCCACGGGGCGGGAAATCGATCACCGCTTTATGGGTTACCGGGGACCCGGAGATGGTACTCCATGAGGTCAGATTTTCCCCCGGGGAGGGCTGGGATGCTGATGCTGTACCAATGAGCGATATGAGGAAAAGAAGCGCCAGAATTTGTTTAAATCCCATGGAGAATTATAAGGTCAATCTCTATTTATGTATTACATTATTATTCCCGGATGATGGTGGAGACTCCGTTGGATACAGCGCTGCGGGACTATGGGCAGGTCATGACAAATCTTGCAAATTTCTCATCTCCCTCCGTGGCAAATGAGAAGTACACCATAGTCAGTGTGGATGTTGATCCACAACTGGTGTCGGACAATGACCGGTATTTCAACCTTGCAACGGTTGCGGTCCAGAAGCAGTACGGCACCATTGAGATCATCCATCACTCCCAGCTGGGCAACGCGGTGAGTATGATCTTCTCTGCGTGTGACCGCTGCAAACACTATAACCTGGTGTTCGAAACAAAGACGCTCGATAACTGGTATCATTTTGTCGGTGCTGACGGGACCTTCTCCATCTTCTCCATCAATAACCCCGATCTCAACCATGATCAGGTGCTAAATCTTCTGAAATCTGTAAACGTTACTTCCTCGGCGCAGCAAAAACGCCGGTGAATGAATTTTTTCCATTCCTTTTATGTATCAGAATGAATGATGAGGGTGCAGGTAACAGACTCCCCCGTGTCCCGGTCACTAGGATCTAATTCTTTGCGTACAGGTGGTTACTTTGGAAATGTCATAGCGCTTACAAAAATAGAATTGCAGAAACGCCTCAGCGCTTCCAGAAGTGAAACTACGGAACGGTCTTAGCGTTTCCAGACTTCCACACTTGACATGTTCTTGCCGTGGTACGTGATCTCGCTTGCCTTGAATACGAGCACGACAAAATCCGGGTTCTCGGGCGTCTTGAAGAACTGCTCGAACATCGGGTTCCAGTACTTCTTCTTGGTTGCAACGTCCTCGTGGATCGTTCCTTTTGCTGTTATCTCGACATACGGGTCGGAGTACTCCTTTCCCGACCAGATGGAGAGGGCCGCGTCAGCGTTCTTCTTCAGCTGGGCAACCTTGTTGCTGGACTTCATGGTCGCACCGACAAGGGTCATGTCGGGAAAACCGGCAAGCACCATGAACCGGACTGACGGTATCTTTCCGTTCAGCGTTGCAACGGCGGTCGGATGCGGGCCGCCGATCACTTCCATGATCTGGTTTTTGAGAGCCATGCGAGACAATCCGTATCACGATCCCATAAATATTTGGATTGGGGAAGCCGGGCAACGGCACCGTTGGGCGATTCTACGTTGCCGGAACCGGTTCAGCCCAGGGGTTCGGAAACCATCGGTTACATTTCTTGCAATGCAGCTTCGGGCCGGTCTCTGTTGTGCGCCACCTGAGCCCGCAGTGCGGGCAGGTAAATGAATGATCCTTGCCGTAGTCATCTGGCATGGATACCCTCTATGCCGGGGGTACTTGATAGGTGTATCGATCGCGGTAATTTTCCTTCGGTGGGTCTATGAGATCCGACCACCCCCTGCGACCGTGGACCCGGCCTTCGTTTCATGGTATAAAAACTGCTTTTTAAGAGAGCACATTAATACGGAACTGGCCGGTACACTATCACATGAATCGGCGTTCATGGGTGAACCGTCATACCCTCCCGCTCTGGGTAGTTGCCTGCCTGATGGTTGCGGGGATTCCCCCGGTGATGGCTGCCGTCAGTGTGAATGCAGCATCGTCCGAAGGGGGAACCATCGTTGTCTCTTCCTATCCCGCCGGGGCGGCAGTCTCGCTGAACGGGGAATACCAAAAGGTGACACCGGCAGAATACACAAACCTCCCGCCCGGGGATTATATCATAACCGTTGAACTCGCCGGATATTTTACGGAAACGATCCCCACCGATCTTAAGGATGGCAGTCGCCGGGAGATCCTGGTCCAGCTCGAGAATGTCTCCTCGGTATCGGCACAGATGGATACTCTGGAGTCGCTGTACCGGTTTGGGTCTATTGCGGTCGATTCCACCCCCGGTGGGGCAGATGTTTTTCTGGATGGCGTTCTTGCAGGCCAGACACCGCTCGCTCACGCAGCCCTTATCCTGAATTCCGTCCCGGTCGGCAAGCATACGATTCGCGTGGAACTCGCGGGATATCCCCCGTTCACCCGCTCGGTCACGGTCATTAAGAACCAGGTTTCGCGAATCAATGCCGACCTGACCATAGGTAACCAGTCTGATACCTCAGCCATGCCGGCAACCGGGACCCCGGCCGTACCCATCACCCTGGCCCCAACGGTACCAACCCGGCAATCCGGCATTCCTCCTGTGCTTGTAATCGTGGCGATGGGCCTTGCCGGTTTCGCAGCAATGTTCCGTCGATCCTGACGGTTTTTATCTTCTTTTCTGGCGGGACAAAAAAATCCGGCAATCTTCGTTTAAACGTTGATAACCTGTCCCTGCACTCCATTCCCCCTTCCGTATGTATCCCGTTACCTGTCCCGGTACCTTCGCCGGCATAACACCATTTGACAAAATTCATAGTCCTGCATCAATCATATAACCCTGATGAGGTCACGTATTCCCGCGGCAATTTTTCTTCTCCTGCTCGTATCCGTCTCCAGTACCGGCTGTACCGATATGGTCACCAACCCGGTGACCAACCCGGAGATCGCGTTAATGGAGATGTGTGCCGGGCAGATCAGCACGTCCGTGAACACGGAGTTTGGTGAGATCAAAACCGGGTTACAGAATACCTCGCAGGGTCTCGTGGTTTATGGCCTCTCGGGACCGGGGGCAGAGAACCTCCTCTCAGAAAACCTCCGGCACCACCCGTGGGCAGTCTCCTCCCGGACGGTCGCAGGCAATGGTGTTGTGCAGGCAGCAGTCCCGAAAAACTATGCACACCTGACCGGCATGGATATCAGCACGCGGCCCGAGGTCAGAAAAGCAACCACGAACCGGATGCCCGGCCTCAGCGGAGTCTTCCTGATGGAAGATGATGACTATAGGGTTGCACAGAGTTATCCGGTCATCTTGCCTGGCGGGGAATACCTCGGTTACGCCGATATTATCTATGCACCGGAAGACCTCCTTGCCCGGCATATCGGGGCAGCGGCCAGCGGGAATACGTTTGATGTCTGGGTGGTGCAGACCGATGGGATCGTGATCTACGATACCACCAAAGAGGAGATCGGGAGAAATATCCTGACCGACCCGGTGTATGCCGATCCGGCCCTCCACACAACATTCCTTCATATCGTCAATGAAACGTCAGGCACCGGTACCTATACCTTCTTCGACCGGGCCTGGAACCGCAATGTCACCAAAACCGCGGTCTGGGACACAGCCGGCATTGACGGCACCGCATGGCGGGTAGTTGCCACCAGCGACAAGGATGACGGGAGCGCGACCCCCACCACGATTTCGGTATCCCGGGGCATCGCGACCGACATCCGGTTTGCCGATCTCACCCGGTTTGTTGACAATGCATCCGTCTATGCACAGGAACATGGCAGGGATGCGGCACTCCGGGAATTCAATAACGTGAACGGGACGTTCATCAAAGGAGATCTCTATGTATTTGCCTACGACATGAACGGGACGGTCATTGCACTGCCGTACCAGCAGGGCCTGCTTGGCACGGACCGGACCGGGATTACCGATTCCAATGGCGTGAAATGCATTGACCGGCTGAAGGAACTTGCACAGGACGGCGGGGGGTCGGTCTATTACACGTACCCGAATCCGGAGCACGATTACCGGGAGGAGTTCAAGTTCGCCACGGTCCGGCCGGTTGACGACCACTGGTTTGTCGGGTCGGGGTTCTATCTCTCCGGGCTCCCGTCGGGATTCAATACAACGGAACGGGAAAATCTCATTGAACGGGTAAAGGCGGCCCGCGATTATGCCTATGCGCAGGGTGCAGCACAGGCAATTGCCGATTTCAATACGATCGAGGGTGACTTTGCCAAGGGGGGTCACTATATTTTTGCCTACGGGTATAACGGGACCACGCTCGCCCTCCCGTTCCAGCCGGAACTTGTCGGCACGAACCGCCTTGATTTTGCCGACACCAACGGGATTCGGATTATCCCGTGGGAGATATCGGTTGCACAACAGGGTGGCGGGTTCGTGTACGTGGAATATCTCAACCCGGATACCGGGGCAACCGGGCTGAAACTCTGTTATGTTGTCCCGGTTGATGACGGATGGTTCCTGGGTTCCGGGATTTATACGGATGGTCTTTAGGCAGGAGAACTCTTTTTTTGGGATATCGCAGACACCCGGGAGGGGATTGACTGCGGTCTCTTGGACACCCCCGCGTTATGAGGGTGAGCATCCCAACATATAAAATGTGAAACTGCGAGAGGATTCGTATATGCCGGATACTCCCTCCCTCCTGTTTGTGTACAATCTCGACAGCGCAGTATTGCAGTCCCTCCATGATTACACCAGCCATAAGGCAGCGCCGGCCGTGGCGGATCCCAGTCCCCTCATGACATTGACCCACAGTCCGCTCGGGATCAAGAAAGAGTGGAAACGGTTTTTAAAGGAACTTACGGTTCCGTCACGGTCCCTCAGTCGGGATGAGTTCGCAAAGGAGTTCGGCCACCTCCAGATTACGTTTCCGGTCGTGCTCACCAAGAACGGGCAGGCACTCGCCATCCTCATCAGCACGGAAGAGATCCAGCGGTGCCGGGATCTCAGCGACCTTATCGCTCTTGTTCAGGAACGGCTTCCCCTGGTATAAGTATCCCGGCCATCCCCCGATACCGGCCCGGGGTTTAGTTACCCTTTTTTGGATGTATCGAACAACTTCTCCGCCGGACACCCGATCTCCCGCTGCTTGCAGTACCGGCAGGCAAGGTGTGTCCGCACAAGGGCATTGCCAAGGAACCCGAGGAGGAAGAGGGCGATGACAAGAACAAAGATGGTCCAGGTAAAATCCATGACTAGGAGCAGTATCCCGGAAAGAACCGGGATGATGAACACGAGAAAGTCAGGGACAATATTTTTCCACGACAGTGTCATCCGGCTGAATTTCTCCGGGTTGCCCCGCGGGAAGAACAGGGCGCTCACGCGGCCCTTCCCGAACGCACAGGTCCTGCCGTAATAGTAACAGTCCACGCAATGGCCGCTCAGGAGCCGGAACTCCAGGATGAGAATATACACAACGTAACCGGCGACCCAGATGATGCCAAAAGGGAGAGGATTAGTGCGCCAATGACGTATATTAAAAGCGATACCAGCGTTGATCCGATGACGGTTGCGACAGGGTAATTTTCCCTGCAGCCGGGTTCCTGCATAGGAAAAAGAATGAATTACTATGAGATAAAATTCCTCATTTTACCCCCCGCATTTCACGAGTGCACAATGCCTTCCCCCAACCCTGCGGGGCACACTGCATCATCCCGTTGTGTATGCCGGCACGACATGATTAAGAGGAAATGAGGCCAAGCAGTTCCTTATGGTATCGAATGTCTCGACCCTGCTGACCTTCATTGTCGCGCTGATCATCTCAACGGTGATAATCTACTATGTTGCAAAGTTCTTTGGTGCCAAGGACAGCCTGACCACGGCGGTTCTTGCAGCACTCATCGGTACCGCCGTGTACACGATCTTTTATTACGTGCTGGGCCAGGGTCTCGTACCGGCCTTCATTGCGGGAATTGTGTGGCTGCTGGCCTTGCAGAAACTGTATACGATCGGCTGGCTCAGGGCCTTTGTCATTGCGGTTTTCATCTGGATCGTGACCTCCGTTGTCGGGTGGTTCCTGCCGGTGCTGTGAAAGGAAGCAGGTGCCATCCGGCATCCCATTTCTTTTCTAAACGATCATCCCACCCCGGCTCCCCGTACGTTAAGACCCGGGACAACAAATTATCAGCAACAATTTCCCAAAAGGGAACACCACCATGAACCAGATCTACCTTTTCGGTCACCGCCAGCCGGACACGGACAGCATCGCCAGTGTCATCGGGTACGCGGAGTATCTGAACAATGCGGAACCCGGGAAGTATATTCCCGCCCGGTGCGGCGAACTGAACCCGGAATCCCGGTACATGCTCAAACGGTTCGGCCTCCCGGAACCGGTGCTCATCGAATCGGTTGAGCCAAAACTCTCCGACATCGTGTACAAGCCGGTCTTCTCGCTTCCGCAGGATGTCCCCACCGTTGATGTAGCCTCCCTGATGGCAAAGGAAGGGATACGCAACGTGGTCATGACCGATGCCGCGGACCGGCCGGTCGGGATGGTGGGAGAGCATGCGCTTGCCGGTGCCTATCTCCGGAAGATCCACCTCTCCGAACTGACCGTGACGCCCATCCCGGTCGGGACGCTGGCAAGAATCCTGAACGCAGGGATCATTGTCTCTGCGCATGAGATCCTCGAAGGCCGGGTCTATATCGCCATTGATGCCCTGCATGTCACCCTCGCGAAGATGACAAAGAACGATATCGCGGTGGTCGGGGATGACGAACCCACGCAGCTGGCCCTCATCACCGCCGGGATCGCCTGCCTGATTATTGCTGAAGGTGCTCCCGTGGGTGAACGGGTCTGTGCAGCCGCAACAAAAGGCGGCGTTTCCGTCATCTCCACCGATCTGGATGCATTCGGCGTTGGCAAGATGATCAACCTCTCCCTCCCGGCCCGGGAGGTGATGGAGACCGAGGTCCCGGTCCTCACGTTTGACGACACGCTCGAAAAGGCCCGGAAGGTTGTCACATCCTCGAAATTTCGGGCTGCCTGCGTGGTCACCCGGGAAGGCACGCTTGCCGGGGTGCTGACCCGGACAACGCTCCTCGATGATGTCAGAAAACCGGTCATCCTCCTCGACCACAACGAGTCCTCGCAGGCCGTGAGCGGGATCGAGGAGGCGGAGATCGTGGAGATCATCGATCACCACCGGCTCGGTACGATCACGACCTTAAAACCCATCCGGTTCCTGAACGACCCGGTGGGGTCGACATCGACGATCATTGCGATGAAATTCCGGGAATCCGCAAAAACGCCCTCAAAAGCGGTTGCGGGCGTGCTTCTCTGCGGCATCCTGTCCGATACGCTTGGGCTGCGGATGTCAACAACCACGGCCCACGATACATCAGCGGTGGAGTATCTCGCAAAAGTTGCGGGTGAGAATCCCGATAAACTGGGAATCGCCCTGCTGGAAGAGGGCATGGATCTCTCGGGTGCAACGCCCGGCACCATTCTTGCCCGGGATACCAAGGAGTTCGCATTATCCAACCGGAACGTGCTCATCTCGCAGGTGATGGTCCCGGCATTCTCATGGAACCAGAGCAGGAAACGTGAGATCCAGGAAGAGCTCGTGAAGATGAAGACCGCGTCCGGTGCCGATCTCGTGCTGGTGCTCTTTACGAGTGTGCGGGATAATTCCAGCGAGTGTTATGGAGAAGGTGATCCGGACCTGCTTCGCGGGATCTTCGATCAACCCCTGCCGGTTCACTTGGACGGTGTCATGTCCCGGAAGAAAGATTTCCTTCCCTGGCTTGGGGCACAGCTCCGTACCTGTCCCGGGAAGTAACATTTTAAACCGGGTGAGCAACGAACCCCTCATCCGTAAGATCGCAAATTCTCCGCAATAATTGCGCATATTGGTTAAAAGAACCCCAAATTGTGTGATTTCAATACATCTCTTTAACGTGTCGCCCGCCAAGTAAGCATCTAACCTATGCAAAATACTGTGAAAAAGATAAAAATGATCCGTGACAAGTTGAGCAGGATTGGTATCGGTGAGAAGAGGCTTGATGACACCGCCATCCTTGCGCTGTACAGCATCAACCAGAAAGGCAACCTGTGTATGGCCCCCCGGATCCCGTAATTGTTTCATCCGATTAATTCCGTATCACAGGACCTGCCGTGAGCGGGTATCCCTGTTGGATCCGGTGAGAGACGTCAGGGTTATGGGTTTCATCACGCTGATAGGGGCTCTTCCCCGGTTCAGTTCATGAGTTCCTGACTGGTGCTGGCTGGTATTTTCCCTGCATCAGTGGGTGCGTTTAATGGAAACAGAACCCTCTGTTTTTTATAATCATTTACCTAACGTTGCACCATAGGAGATCAATTCAGGACTGGTGAAAAGATGGATTATCATAAATGGAAGGGCGATTCCCGTTCCTCACACAATGTCACGAAGACCGGCCGGTTATCGGATCGTGCAAACCGGAAGTCAATGTGGATTCTCTTCCTGATCCTTGCGGTCATGCTCTCCGGTGTCGTGACCATCGCAGGGGCAAGCGCCCCGGTAGCGTCTTTTACTACAAATGTTACGAGCGGATCCAACCCGCTCTCGGTGCAGTTCATCGACACATCAACCAATACACCTACCAAATGGTTCTGGTCGTTTGGTGACGGGGGAGTTTCGGCAGAATCAGATCCGGCGCATACCTACACGATTGATGGTGTGTACACCGTTACGCTCACCGTGACCAATACCGATGGCAGCCACAGCGTGACGAGGGCCAATTATATCACGAGTCTCAAGTCGGTTGCCCCGCCGGTGGCAGAATTCGTCTCCACGGGCGCCACCGGTTCAAACCCTCTCTCCGTCAAGTTCGTTGATGCCTCTACCAACTCCCCGACCTCGTGGGTCTGGTCGTTTGGGGATGGCGGGTCATCAATCGAACAGAATCCCACCCACACCTATACAAGCAAGGGTACGTTTACGGTCACGATGACGGCCACGAACTCCGGGGGCAGCAACACGGTGACAAAAGATGCGTATGTAACGGTCAGTCTGGACTCGGTGGCACCCACCGCTTCGTTTGTTGCTACCACAACCTCTGGATTAACCCCCCTCACGGTGAAGTTCGTTGACACATCGATTAACGGGCCGACCTCCTGGGTCTGGACCTTCGGGGATGGGAACTCGGAGTTTGTGCAGAACCCCACACATACCTATACCTCAGAAGGCACCTACACGGTCACCCTGACCGCAACGAACTCCATTGGGAGTTCCACGGCAACAAAGCTCGATTACATATTTGCGGAACTTGATGAACCGATTACATCCTTTACCGCAGATGTCACGTCAGGCACGGCTCCCCTGTTCGTGCAGTTCAACGATACCACCCAGAATGCCCCGACAAGCTGGGCCTGGAACTTTGGTGACGATACAACTTCGAATCTTCAAAATCCGTTGCACCGGTTCACCAGTGCCGGTTCCTACTCGATCATCCTGACCGTAAGGAATTCCGTTGGATCCAATACAACGAGCATATCGAAGTACATCAACGTCTCTGCACTTACCGCCCCGGAAGCCTCCTTCACCGCAAGTCCGACAAGCGGGATTGCGCCCCTCACGGTCAAATTCACGGATACCACAATAAACTACCCCACGGCATGGCAGTGGACCTTCGGTGACGGGACCAGTTCCTCGGAACAGAACCCATCGCATACGTACCAGGGGTCCGGTACCTACACTGTCGTGCTCACGGCCACCAACAGCCAGGGAAGCGGGACCAAGACGTTGCAGGATGTGATATCGGTCACCGGTCTCACGACTGCGACAACGGTAACTCCGATACCAACCGAGGGAACGGTGGCAGAGACTCAGGTTAACGCCGTTACGACCACGTCTCCTCCCGAAGTCAGTTCAACAGATACCTCATCCCTGCCGATCATCCCGATCCTGATCGTCATTGCAGCGGTTGTTATCATCGGTATCCTGATCATGAGGCGCAGGCCGCCGCGGGCACATCATGGATCCCGCCGTGGGGATCTCTGATCTATGATCCACCATTCCCGTTTTTTATTTTCAGTTGTTCGGGTTTGATCCTAAAGGCACCTGCCGTTGAAGTGTTTGATATGGATGAATTATCCTGATGTGTCCAACTATATGGCGGTATAAAATTGTACTCCTTGGTTTGTTTGTAATGCAGTACTCATGAACTCATTAGGGGACTTCCATCTGCATGACAACGATATAAATGCAAACCGAATATTTAATTTAATAATACCTCATTTTTCGTGTCTGATAATGATGAAAAAATACACTCCTGTTCTGGCAATGGTGTGCTTTGCCCTGATTCTTATGTGTACCCTGTTTTCTGCCGGGTGCACATCAATGCCCGCATCTGAAAAAAGTGCCTCGGTTTCAACACCTACTCCAACCACACTTCCGGCACTGGCGACATCCTTTGAGCCGGTGACCGCAGTTCCAACAACTCTATCCGTAAAACTGACTATGGCAAACCTGGCCGAAGGAGTTACCATCATTTATCCGGTGGACTGGCAGAAAGAGGAATTCCCGGAAAGTTCATTACCTGCACTCCGCGACTACGGGCGGACCACCGTGAACATCGCCAACCTCTACTCTCCAGACATCACTACCGAACGACAGATACAGGCCGGGGCAAACCCGGATGCATCCACCTACACAACGCTCAGTATTGATGTGGACCCGACACCGGTCTCCGATTTCGAGCAGTACTTCAATCTCGTCACCCTAGCCCTCCAGAAATCCTATGGATCGATCACTATAACGAAACACAATTACCAGCTCGATATCTCAAAGACCGACACCAATCCTGATGGATACGATGCATACCAGATGGATTTCGATACAAAAACCCTGAGGGGGAAGTATATCTTCGTGGACGTTGATGGCATGGTCTACATCTTTGCTTTCAGGAACCCCTCCCCTTACTCCTCGGAAGTCGAGGAGATGTACAAATCTGTTGTTATTACACCGGTTACCTCATCATCCACAAAACAACGGTAATTTCCCTTTTTTCCATCAACGTTGGCTCACGGATCAGGGAATATCAATGAGTATGATGGGAAATGGCTTCATTTTTACAATCCTGCCTGACGGTTTTTTATAATAGTGACCCCCACCGTAATGCACCGGAGATTTCGGTACAGGTGTAACAGATTATGGATTTTGGAAACATGGTTGGTGAATCCTTCGCTTATGCAAAGGATGCAGTAATTGGCAAGTGGATACAGTGGATATTACTCCTTATTGCAACAATTCTTCTCTGCATTCCGCTTCTGGGTTACTCCCTTAAGGTATTACGCGGCGAGAAGCCTGCCCCTGAAGTAACCGGGTGGGGCACCCTCATCATTGATGGTATCAAGTACTTTATCGTAAGTCTGATCTGGGCAATACCCTGCCTGATTATCTTCTTCCTGTTCCTCGGGACGCTTGTTGGTGCAATGGCCACGATGGATACGGGGGCCGTGATGGCGTATGCCGGTGGAGCCATCGTCAGCTTCATCGTTCTCATTATAGTTGCAATCATCACCGGGCTCTTTGCCACCATCGGTATCATCCGCTTTGCCCGGAGCGGCAGTATGGGTGAGGCCTTCAACTTCGGTGCAATCCTTGAGACCATCGGGAAGATTGGCTGGGTAAACTACATCATAGCCCTCATCATCGCCGGGATTATCATCGGTATTATCGAAGCCATCTGCATGATTATTCCCTATATCGGTCAGATTCTTCTATTCATCCTGCTCCCGGTCCTCATGATCTTCCAGTCACGCTACCTCTGCCAGCTCTACGACGCGGCAGGGACTGCATAACTTCACAACCTCACTTTTTTCTGATACCTGATGTGGCATCTACGTCTGATGCAGGCAAATTTGGTATACCCGGAGGTTCAATATATCACCCGGCCAATATACCGATCATAAATACTGCCGAACGATATCTGCTGTCATCACCGGACCCGGCACACCAGTCTACCCTCTCTTCGGGCCCGGTTACTTTTTACCGGGATGACACTCATGAAACGACCAGACCTGTGGTTAGTGCTTTTTCTTGCTGTCGGGCTCTTCTTCCTGACGGGTAGTGCCGGTGCCACGACACCGGATGCATCGTTTACGGCGAATACAACCAGCGGGGGAATTTCCCTGTCGGTACAGTTCATTGATACCTCTTCATATTCCCCAACGTCCTGGATATGGTCGTTCGGGGATGGGGGGACCTCCACAGTCCAGAGTCCCGTTCATACCTATACTGCTGCTGGTACCTACACGGTAACCCTCACAACAACGAATGCCGATGGGAGTGATACCCGCACCCGGTCGGGGTATATCAGTCTGAGTAAATCCGCAACGGCACCCGTTGCAGTCTTCATTACCAATACCACCAGCGGATCGCAGCCTCTTGCAGTCCAGTTCGTGGATTCGTCATCAAATTCACCAACCGGGTGGGCATGGTCGTTCGGAGACGGCGGGACATCGACGGAACAGAACCCGGTGCATACCTACACCAGCCCGGGTACATTTACGGTCACCCTCACCGCGGTCAACGGGGCAGGCAGTTCCACCACATCCAAGGATGGCTATGTCACCGTTGGGGCCTCGTCATCGGACCCGGATGCCTCGTTTGAAGTGACCGGGAGTTACGGGACATCGCCACTCACGATCCAGTTCATTGATACGACCACGAACTCCCCCACCTCATGGGTCTGGTCGTTCGGAGACGGCGGGACATCAACGGAACAGAATCCCTCGCATACCTACACCAGTGCCGGGACCTACACGGTGACGATGACCGCAACCAACAGCGGGGGCAGTTCCACCGCAACGGAACTGGACCTGATCACCGTGGATGTTACGGAACCGATCTCCTCGTTTGAGGCCAACGTGACGTCCGGGTCACTCCCGCTGGTTGTCCAGTTCACGGACACGTCCACGAACACACCTACGTCATGGTACTGGTCGTTTGGCAACGGGGAGACCTCGACCGAACAGAACCCGGTCAACGAGTATGACGAGGGTGGCTCGTACACGGTAGTCTTTACGGCAACCAACTCAGCCGGCAGCAATACAACATCCATTGCAAAATACATCACGGTCACAAAAATTTCTGCCCCGGTGACCTCGTTTACTGCCGATAGTACCTCAGGCACAACTCCTCTCGTGGTACAGTTTACGGACACGTCCTCGAACTCCCCGACCGCGTGGGAATGGACGTTTGGCGATGGAAGTTCCTCCACACTCCAGAATCCCTCGCATACCTATACTGCTGCGGGTTCGTTCTCAGTTGTCCTGACTGCCACCAATGCCGGGGGGAGCAGGACTGCAACCACCAGCAATTACATTGTCGTGACTTCCGCCGATGTAGTACCCGTTACCACAAGCCCTGCTGAAGAACCCACGTTTGTAACAACGCCCTCCTCTGCTGAAAGCATCGCCAGTACTGCTTCTGCACCATCGGATTCTGCACAGAATAATTCCGAAAGCAACCTGTCCGTCATCGGGTTTATCCTGTTTGTCGTTATCGGAGCCATTGTTGTCGTTCTGTTGAAGCGGCCGCCCCGTGGACCGGGCCGGGTTCATCGCCGGGAACTCTGAAGATCCTGATGTACGGACACCCCCATTGCTCTTTTCAGGAATGATACTTTTTTTAAAAAACAACTGAATGACACGGACAATCCGAAAATTTTCGGGATTGTAGTATGTGCGGTTTTTCTGACCCGCATCCCACGTATTAAAAAATGGTTTTATAGCCTCACTCCCTATCCTATGCACTGTGTCAGGATTCCGCTGCATTCTTGTGGCGCTCATCATCATTGCCGTGATGCTCTCCGGGTGCGTCATGAATGGAAGTACCTCCGCCCCTTCAACCCCTCCACAGGTTACGCCCACCCAGACTTCAGTTGTGATCGTGGAAAATGAGGAAGAGATCCCGGTTCCCGTTTTAGAATCCCCAACAGTCACGACACCGGTAGTCACGCCCGAGCCTGCGATTCCCCCGGTGGCAGAACTTGAGATCGGCAAGAATAAGCAGTCGTATCCCTATACCACCCGGAGCCAGTCTCAGTTTTTATATTTTGATACCTATAGTGGCGTGAATACCTATCTCCAGGAGCGCTATCCCGATCGCCCGACAGATTTTTACAATGTATCCACGCTGGAAGGTTATTACCGGGAGTACGTGAACGATCCCGTACAGAAAGTATACTTGGACGATCTCATCGAGAATATTCACGACCGGAGCGATCTTCCGCAGGAACGCGCCCGCATTGCGGTAAGCCTGATCCAGCATATCCCATACAAGGTGACCACCCGGACCTACTATCCCTATGAAGTCCTCTCCTACAATTCCGGGAAATGCGAGGACAAATCGATTCTTGCGGCGTACGTTCTCTCGCAGATGGGGTACGGGACGGCGCTTCTTCTCTATTACCCGGAGCACCACATGGCCCTTGGCTTAAAGTGCCCAAAAAAGTTCAGTATCAACAACTCCGGGTATTGTTTTGTCGAGACCACCACCCCGACCATCATGACCTTTAATAACGGCACCTATACGGGCGTGGGCCGGTTGAAATCACAACCGGAGATCATAAGGATATCCGAGGGGAACTCCTTTGAACAGATGGAAGAGGAGTACACCGATGCCCAGGCGCTGGATATGGTGATGAGGGGTGCGGTCTTCAACTCCTCCGGGATCTATCTCGATACCATCAACTACAACCAGATCTCGTATCTCAACAAAAAATATGGGCTCTTTGAATCGGGCTCGTCCAGCAGCGGCTGAAATACCCTTTTCAAAAAAAGTTCTGGTATTGACCGGGCAAAACGCCCTGTCAGTGCCCCGGCTTCTTGTAGACTTTTTCGGGGTCAAAGATTTTTGTCCCGATGACATCGCCGTCAAGCGTGCGATAGAAACAGGTGCGGTAGCCGGTGTGGCAGGCAGCACCGGTCTGTTCCACTTCATAGATCAGACAGTCCTCGTCGCAATCGGTGAGGATCCGCAGCACCTTCTGGAAGTGGCCACTCTCCTCGCCCTTTTTCCAGAGTTTCTTCCGGCTCCGGCTGTAATAGTGGGCAAAACCGGTCTCCTCTGTAAGGCGGACCGCTTCATCATTGGCATAGGCCATCATCAGCACATCGCGGCTTGTTGCATCCTGCACGATCACCGGGATCAGGTTGTCGACAAACTTCAATGTAAGCATATCAGAATCCCCCAACAAGGATCTTCATGAGGATGAACAGGAAGTCACCGAAGATGACCGCAGTGATAAATCCTGCCGTGATGGGAATGATGAACGGTACTGCGTAGGATATCCAGACTGTGCCGGCCGCCCGGTATTGTGCCAGTTCGCGGTTGAACTCTTCCGGGTGTTCCCGCAGGTCCTTGGTATAGATGCGCCCACTTCCCGCATACATCCTCCGGAGCGAATCGAAAAATCCGATGAACTTCCTGCTGACCGCTCCCTCCTTCTCCTCGAAGTCTTCCATCACAAACCCCCATTCCTTCTGGATGGTGGCGCCACTGACCGGAAAGCCGAAGAACATGTACTGGAGCGGGGCCCGGTTCCCCCGAATGATGTTGATGAGAAAGATCACGACCGGTGCGGCAAGATTGAGGATAAGCGCGTTGATCAAAACCGAGAATGCAAGGAAGCCTAAGGGGGAAGTTCCGAGCAGGGGAGTGAACGGGAATATGGGGACGCACAGGGAAATAAAGATGAGCGCCCAGGCATCTGCCCCGCCAAACATGTTCATCCGCCCGAAGACGTAGAAGACCCCGCAGAAGACAGAGAGGAGCAGGATCACCAGTCCCCGTATTCCCCATGCACCGGTACCATAGAGCATCATAACTGAGGTGATGGCAAAGATCAGGATGATCAGGGCGAAATACCACCGGGTGAGTACGTCATTGACATTCGATTCGGCAATGGACGTCTTCTGCTTGCCTTTCTTCCGGATAGTTGACGGGACAGGCCAATCCTTATATTCCATGTACGTAATGTAGGCAAAGATTCCTGCAAACATCGCATACCAGGGAATGAACTGGATGGAAAATACTGGTGGAAGGATGAACCACGAAAGTGCGGGCAGGACAAGGACGGGGATAAAGTACCAGAAGATCCTCGTCTTTGCATAATACCCGGTAAGGCCCGGGGAATCGGTTCTTCCCCGGTTATCAAGGTAATCCGCATACAGGAAGCTTGCAACAAGCGCAAGGTAGCCGGTAACAAGGCTGGCATTGGCGGTGATCTGCCAGAG